>FWPV01000533.1_pt1 | contig 119508 bp, 91 predicted proteins | sample 2228371 | NCBI WGS metagenome assembly FWPV01 (sample SAMEA103939776, study PRJEB20133) | metagenome | reverse complement strand
GAAGATGTCGAAAAAGTTATTGTTATTCCCAAGTATGTTGTTTAAACTTTAGTGGCTGTGCGAAAATCAATAAAAAACGTGTCATGTCGAGGAGCGCCAGCGACGAGACATCTTGAATTACCATCGTAGCAATTATTTGATAATGTTAAACATATTTAACGCTTTTTTCAAAATAGCATTGGTTTTTTCTCCTTCTTTAAAAAATAATTTGTTTTCACACAATTACTTTAGCTTGGACAATTAGGATTATTTTTACCGATCAATACACTTTTTCAACACTTTCGAGGGCGAGGAGGAAAGATTAACCAACGACGTGAAAGTTGCCGGCGATGGTGAACCTTCTCGGAGTGGCGTTTTTTATGGATTCCTTGCATGGGACTGAAACCCCAATGGGTGAATTCACTATTTTGTAGATATCGGAGCGCGGGTTTTCCAACCCGCGATGTAGGCGGGGAGGAAAGACCGCCCTCCGGAATGGCTTGGATTGCGCACGCCCCCGTCTTCTGAGAAAGGTAAAATTTTGCCCTTGGTTATGTAGGCGGGCAGGAAAGCCCGCCCTCCGATCTTGCCCGAGGACAACGACCCTCCCAGTAAAAAAAAAGACGGACACCTCGCACGTGTCCGTCTTTCAAGCACGGTTTCACAATTTGTAGTAAAAATAGCAGGTGGTTAACAAATCCAATAAAAAAAATTTTATCAGAAGGAGAACTGATACGATCCCATCACCGTCAGGTCGGGAGCGCCATCATCCAGTCCGAACCCCAGGGCGGCACGCAGATGACCTCCTCCTATACGATGATCGATCCCGCCGCTCAACATCATGTAATCGATGCGGGTTTTCATCATCAATTCGGTAACGATGTTGGTCCTGCGACCCACCGGAAATATCAAACCACCACCGAGCACGAAAACCGTTTCGCGATCCTTGTAGGTTTCAAGAAAGTCTAATCCAGCGGTTGCTGTTAGATTGGTGCCACCCGGGAACAAATGCCTTAACGCAGCAAAAAAGCCAAAATCCAGATTACCAGCGCCGACATCCTCGCTACCGACTGGTAATGTGATATAGCCACCTAACGCGATGGGTGTTCGGCCCCTGGACACGGCATATTTGCAGTTGATTAACATATCGGAGAGGCCAGATTCACTGTCACCCCACTCAGGGCTAACATTGATCAACCCTACAGCCCCATCGATTTCAAAATCGCGGTTGACCATCAACCCAAGCTTACCCCCAACAAACAGATGACTGAAAAAATCATAATCATCGTATTGCAGCCCAATATCGCCATAGGATGAGCTATTAATGGGCACATCCCGAAAATAGGCTTGGAAGAGGTGAGCACTCTCACCCGTCGCTTTTACAAATCGCCGCCGTGGCGCTGCTGATAATGATGTGAATATTACCAACATTAAGCAAACAATAGTCATCCCTTTTTTCATGGACTTTTCCTCCATTATGGTCAAGAAAAAGAAGAGATACCCGCATCATCCTCCTGATGGTTTTCAAAACATCAGGAGGATGATGAGACAGAGAATTATTGGAGTTGAAAATCGACGCCGGCGCTGACTATCCACGGCGTGCCCAATGCCGCGCGAAGCCACATTTTATCGCCAATTTTGTAACGAACGCCGACCTGGCCGGAAAAATCAACATAAGATTCGGTAGCTTCGTAACCTAATCCTTCATAATGGCCAATCTCACTGGCGCTGACGATCACGTAACCGAGACCTAACCGAGCATAGGGATCCAATTTGGAATCGCTCATTTTATAATGGAAAGATACAAAACCGAATATAGGGATGTAGGTGTATTTCCAGCCCCATTTAATACCATAAGCCCGCCATTCATCTTTGTCGCTGGCATAACCAGCCTCGATGCCCCAACCCACCATGCCATTCCAGTCTGGAATGTCTTTGAATGTTTTTTCAAAATTTACAGAGAAACCAAACTCATGCCACAAACCAATAGCCGGACCGACATAACTACTGCCTACCTGGACAGCTCCAGCAGCTGGTTTGCCTTTTTGTGCTAATGCTGGATGAACAAAAATCGTCACAATGACCAAGAAGCCTATCACGATAGCCAATGCTCTTTTCATCTCGTGTTCCTTTCTTTGTTTAAATTAAGACTGTCAAGAATAAATGATTATTTGGTCTTTTCTTTGTTAAGCTCCTTTTTCAAGTTTTCCAACTCGGTGTTGAGTTTATCCAATTTCAGTGATAATTCATCGATCTGATGGGCAATTTTGGGTTTCAATTTTTCGATCGTTTCTTCAACTTGTTTGTTGATCCACATTTTAGCCTCTGCTGTGCGTTGTTCGACTTTTTCCATTGTCTCTTTTATAAACTGCGAACGCTCATCCTGCGTCATCTCGCCTTTTTTAACTAATTCATCGACCAATTCTTCCACTTTTTCTTTGGTTAGGACGGCCAAGCCGATTCCCCCTAAGATGGTTTTCTTCAAAAAAGAATCCATGTCTCTATCCTCCTTAAAAATGTAACGATGTACTTATAAATTTGTTTGACCCTATTATATTCACATGAACCTCTTTAAGGTGCAACTTTTGATATATTGCCGTTTACATATTGCAAAATATTAACAGAAGAATTGACGCGATTATTGGCTGTAAAAGTATAATCTCCACCTAAAGCTCTGAAGGTCTTGATGCCTTTCAAGTATATAACGATATCTTCGCTGCTAATATTCCCTCCTTGAACAGCTGTGATAAGCAATTGCATGAGATCATAGCCATAAACAGACATGATGCTCGGCGAGGTATTTGTGATGGTGCGATATTTATTTTTAAATTGTATATAATCAAGGCTAATATCGGATACGAATTTACCCGTAAAAAAGATAATGCCATCGATATACCGCCGTTGGGCGCGGAGCAAGTTAGCATTGAACCAGCCCTCACCGCCAAGCGGCACGGCTTTGATGTTGGCCAGCGCCAATTGCGGGGCGATGGAACTGATGTCTTCTTCGTAAATTGGCAAAAAGATGGCATCGATGGAATGAATGGGTATCTCGAAATCCTCCACTGTCTCGCGATGTGGTTTGTAAGAATAGATCACCTCAGGTGCTTCTCTCGATGTTTCCTGCTGGAGTGAATCTTGATAATCAGCCACAGCGGAGAGGTCGCGAGGACTGAACCGAAGTGCCGACTGGCGGATGGCGAAAAATTGCCGTTGAAAATCCTGTGCTCCCGAATAATACCATTGTTGGGCGACGATGACTCCACCCATCGCATCGATGGTCTTGGTGAAAGCATCGGTTACCGCTTGTCCGTATTCATCGGCCGGCGATAAGGTGGCAAATGTGCGCAAGTTGAGCTTTTCAAAGGCATATTTTGCCAGCGAATAACCACGCATTTCCAGATCGCCATTCATCTGGAATACCTGCGAGCCAAGAGAAGCAATACCATTGTCCGTCGCCAGCGGTACCAAAAATGGCCGGTTGGCAGCGGCCGCTAAAGCTGCCAAGGCGGAGGAGATATTGCCGTCCATTTCGCCGATGAAAAAAGTGATATTTCTTTTCAACAATTCTTGCATATTTTTAATCGCTTCATTCAAGTTGCTCTTCGAATCGCGAACGAATAGTTCGATCTTCACAGGCTGGTTCTTTAAAGCAAACGCCATCCCTTTTATGAAATCCGTGCCTTCCTTGCCGGCGTATCCCGTAAGCGGCATAATGATGCCTATGCGAACCGGATACGTCAGTTCTTCTAACGGCCGATTTAGCAATTCTTGCGTCAAGCGAACGAAACGCGCCTCAGGCTTTTCCGCTAAAAATTTTTGCGCCAAGGCTTCCGCCTCTGCCCTGCGACCTGTACCCATTCGGCAGCGAATCATCCAGTAACTCAGCCATTGCTGCGATATCGAGGTTGGATGAAAAGCGAAGAGTTTTTCCAGCTCGGAGGCTTCAACACCCGAAGCAACGATCTTACAACCAATACTTTCACAAAGCTGGACCAATTTTGCCTGTTTGTCCCGCTCGATGACGCATAGGAGATTGTGTATGGCATCGCCCATACGACCATCTTTATACGACAACCGCGCAAGAGAAAAATAGGCATGATCAACATAACGACTGTAAGGAAAATTACGCAATAATAATTGCAAATATCTTTCCGCTAATTTGTAATCCCCTAATTTCTCAGCCACGGCTGCTGATAATAAATAACCACTGGTGATGTAGTTATTCCCGCGTGTGTTAGAAATGAGACGGTTCAGCTCCGACTGGGCACGTTCCAGTTGCCCTTCCCGAAAATACGACAAGGCTCGCCCGAATTGCGCACGTACAAAAGCTGGGGATTCTGGCTTTGCGTGCCCCGTTTCTCCATATAGGTTGATCGACAATAATAGCACCACCAAAATCAAAAAAGCTGGTAGCACTTCCAACTTCCCACATCCAATCTCTCCATAGCATTTACTTGAATGGTTCTGCTTTATTTTTAAATTAAACCGTCTCAAAGTTTCTCCTCACCCTTCTTATTCTACAGTTACGCTTTTTGCCAGATTTCTGGGTTGATCTACGTCACATCCTCGTAAAATTGCCATATCATATGCTAAAAGCTGCAAGGGGATAATCGTGACCAATGGTGTTAACATCTCGAGGGTTTCCGGCACATAGATAACGTGTTGCGCATATTTTTTGATATTTTCATCCCCTTGTGTAGCAATGGCGATAACGATACCGTTACGACTCCTCACTTCTTGGATATTATTGACAATTTTATCATAAATCGAATCCATTGTGGCAATCACCACCACCGGCATGTTACGATCGATGAGCGCCAGGGGGCCATGTTTGATTTCCGCAGCCGGATATCCTTCAGCATGGATATAAGAAATTTCTTTGAGCTTGAGCGCCCCCTCCAGAGCCACTGGGAAATTATATCCACGGCCTAAATAGAGGAAATTATTGACACGATAAAACTGTTGCGCCAGTGCCTGAATTTGATGATGGTTTGATAGTACGTGTTCGACTTGATGGGGAATAGCCTGTAACGCCTGGGCAATTTGCCGACCACGGGCGCTGGAGATCGATCGCATCCGGCCTAACAACAGGGTCAATAACGCCAATACCATCACCTGCGCGGTAAAGGCCTTGGTAGAAGCCACTCCGATCTCTGGCCCGACGTGTAAATAGATCCCCGCATCGGTTTCTCGGGCAATCGACGATCCCACGACATTGCAAATGCCGAAAACTTTGCTGCGTTTACGCTTTGCCTCGCGCACTGCAGCCAAAGTATCGGCAGTCTCTCCCGATTGGCTGATGGCGATGACTACTGAATCCTCATTGACTATCGGATCTCGATAGCGAAATTCGGAGGCATATTCCACTTCTACCGGGATGCCGGTCAATTCCTCTATCATGTATTCACCGATCAAAGCGGCGTGCCACGAAGTTCCACAGGCGGTGATGACAATGCGTCGGGCATAGAGCAGGGATTCCACATCATGTTCGATGCCACCCAGTTTGGCGGTACCTTCTTCTAACAACAATCGGCCGCGCATCGCATTGCGGAGGCTATCCGGCTGCTCCATGATCTCCTTGAGCATAAAATGCGGATAACCGGCTTTTTCGATTTGCGTCAGATCCTGATCGATAACCTCGATGGCTTTATTTACCACTCTGTTATCGATGGTTTTAATCGTTATGCCTTTGCGGCTCATGATGGCTAACTCGCCATCATCGAGAAAGGTGACATCAGCGGTATATCCCACCAGGGGGGCGGCATCGGAAGCCAGAAAGTATTCGTTCTGCCCGTGACCAATCACCAAGGGGCTGCCGTGTCGTGCGGCGATCAGCAAATCAGGGTGACGATGATCGATGACAGCCAAACCATAAGCTCCACGAACGCGAGTTAGTCCTACTCGCAATGCCTCGATGAAATCCATTCCTGAATTTTGTAGTTCTTCAAAGAGATGGCAGAGGACTTCGGTATCGGTTTGCGATACGAAGCGATGTCCTTTGTTCTGCAACTCGGTGCGCAGTTCGGCACAATTTTCGATGATGCCGTTATGCACCAATGCCAATCTGCCATTACAATCGCAATGCGGATGCGCATTTATTTCGTTGGGCTCTCCATGGGTAGCCCAACGGGTATGAGCAATGCCCAACGTGCTGTCTAAATCATCCATTGGCAAAATATTCTCCAATTGCGAAATTTTGCCCGCTCTCTTGAAAATGGAAAGATTTTCATTTTGCCACAAGGCGATGCCCGCCGAATCATAACCGCGATATTCCAGGCGCTTTAAGCCACAAAGCAAAAACGGAATCGCCCGATGATTACCTATATAACCTACGATGCCACACATAGACAGGTTCTCACATTATTCCCATTCGATGGTGCTGGGTGGTTTAGAACTGATATCATAGACGACACGGTTGACACCCTTGACCTCATTGATGATGCGATTGGATATTTTCGCCAGCAGATCGTTTGGTATCACTGCCCAATCGGCGGTCATGCCATCCAAGCTGGTGACCGCTCGCAAGGCCACTACATTCTCGTAGGTGCGCTCATCTCCCATTACCCCCACCGTTTGGATGGGCAAGAGCACTGCAAACGCCTGCCAGATTTTATCGTACTGCCCGCCAGCGCGTAATTCTTCGATAAAAATGCGGTCGGCTGGACGCAAAATGGCCAGCCTTTGGGGGGTCACCTCTCCTAATACGCGTACGGCTAAACCCGGCCCTGGAAAAGGATGGCGCCCCAGAATATGTTGCGGAATTCCCAATTCGGCACCCACTCGCCTTACTTCATCTTTGAATAATTCCCGCAAAGGTTCCAATAATTTCAGATTCATGCGACTGGGTAATCCACCGACATTATGGTGGCTTTTAATCGTCGCGGATGGCCCCCGCGTGGAGACGCTCTCGATGACGTCTGGATAAAGGGTGCCCTGCACCAAAAAGTCCACTTTACCGATTTTTTTTGACTCTTCCTCAAAGATATTAATGAACTCATGACCAATGATTTTTCTTTTCTTTTCAGGATCCACCACTCCCGCCAATGCCTTCAGAAATCGCTCACTGGCGTCGACGAAACGAAAATCGAAATCAGCATGCTCGTAAAAACTGCACACTTCGGCCGCTTCGTTCTCACGCAAAAGACCCGTGTCGACGAATACACACGTTAAATTTCGACCCACGGCGCGACCAACCAATGTGGCTGCTACTGTAGAATCGACCCCACCTGAAAGCGCACACAAAGCACGGTTGGATCCTAACTCCGTTTGAATTTCTGCTATTGTCTGGTCGATGAAGGAATGCGCATTCCAATCACCGCGACACCCACAAATCTTGAAGACAAAATTGGCCAAGACTTCCTGCCCTCGAGGCGTGTGTACCACTTCGGGGTGAAATTGAATTCCATATAATGGCAGAGTTCGATGGCGGATAGCGGCGATGGGCGCATTGTCTGTTCGGCCGATGACCACAAAATGAGCCGGGATTCGCGTAAGATGATCGCCATGGCTCATCCAAACCGACAACTGTTCGCCCAAACCGCTGAATAAATCGGATTGGGGGTCGATTTGTATTTCCGCTCGGCCATATTCGCGCTGCGACGCCCGCCTAACTTCGCCACCCAGCACATAGGCCATGAGCTGTAGCCCGTAACAAATGCCCAGTATCGGAACGTCCAATTGAAAAAACTCTCTGTCAATTCTTGGGGCGTTCTCTTCATACACCGATGCGGGTCCACCCGATAAGATGATACCCTTTGGGTGCATTTTTTTGACCTGTTCAAGCGAGATATTGAACGGTTTGATTTCAGAATACACCCCCAGCTCGCGCACTCTACGGGCAATTAATTGCGTATACTGGGAGCCAAAATCTAATATTAAAACCAACTCGTGATGTTGCATCGTTTAAACCATCAAAATGTCAGTTGCCAATCACGTAAGGTTTGCAGCAGGGGATAACAAGTCAGATCGTAATGAATAGGCGTGATGGATATCTTCTGATTGAGAATGGCGCGCTCGTCCACATCTTCGTCCGGTCCAATTTCCATTTTTTCGCCAACTAACCAGAAGTATTCGCGGTTATATGGATCCTTACGTACCTCATACTCTTCGATGTAATTGGTTAGCCCCTGTCGTGTCACTTGCACGCCCTTGATCTCGCTGCGAGGCACTGGTGGTACATTCACATTCAAAAAGACGCCCGACGGTAAAGGGTTTTTCAGCAGGTGATACATCAATTTAGCCGCAAACTCGGCGGCAACGCTGAAATCAGTTGCTTGGAAAGAAGCCAGCGAAATCGCAAAAGAGGGGATACCGAAAATAGCTCCCTCTGTAGCGGCGGATACCGTGCCGGAGTAGATGGTATTGATGCCGGTGTTGGCGCCTAAATTTATCCCCGAAATGAGGATGTCCGGTTTGATGTTTTGTTGCTGCAACACCCACAGGGCTATCTTGACAGAATCGGCAGGCGTACCGTGCACGGCATTGCCAAAAAAATGGCCGTTTTTATAATATTTTGTGACTCTGAGTGGGTCGGTCAAAGTGATTGCATGGCCTACCGCGCTCATCTCCGAGATCGGCGCATAGATGATGACTTCGCCATGTTTTTGCATTTCCTGCGCCAACGCCCCGATACCGGGAGCACCAATACCATCGTCGTTTGTCAATAATATCTTCAACTCTTTTTCTTCCGTTTTTTAGGGGGTTCTTCTTTTTTCGAGTTTTCTTTTACTTCTTCTTGTTTGGGCGTTTCAATGGGCGCCATGAAAAAATGGAGAATCTGACGGATTTTATCCTTCATTTCTTTGCGATGTACGATTGTATCGACAAATCCATGCTCCTGCAAAAATTCCGCCCTTTGAAATCCTGGCGGCAAGTCCTGGCCAATGGTTTGCTTTATGACTCTTGGTCCGGCAAAACCGATCAGGGCGCCAGGTTCGGCCAGATTGATATCCCCCAACATCGAATAGCTGGCGGTGACCCCACCGGTCGTCGGATCGGTGAGGATGGAGATATAAGGCAACTTGGCATCGGAAAGCAATGCCAGTCGCGCCGAGGTCTTGGCCATCTGCATGAGCGACAACGCTGCTTCCTGCATGCGTGCCCCTCCAGAGGCAGAGACGATGATGAGCGGTTTGCGCTCTTCAATAGCCACATCGATGGCGCGTGCCACTTTTTCGCCAACCACCGAACCCATGCTGCCGCCAATAAAGCGAAAATCCATCACACAGAGGACGACCGGAAAACCTCCCACGCTACAACGACCGGTGCGGATGGCCTCTGTAAGACCCGTCTTGGCTGTTGCCTCCTTTAAGCGATCTGAGTATTTTTTTGAATCTTTGAATTTCAACGGGTCGGTAGGCCGGATGTGGGCATTGAACTCGTCGAATTTTTGGTCATCCACCAACAGAGCAATATATTGGTCGCTATTCATGCGGAAATGATAGTCGCACTTGGTGCAAACCAAAAGATTACGTTGCAATTCTTTCTTGTAAAGAATTTCTCCACAATTATCGCATTTTATCCACAAACCATCCGGCAATTCTTTTTTCTCTTGGGTCTCTAAACCCGGGCTAGAACGCTTAAACCACTCCATATTTGCTCCGAGCTAATCTGATAAAATTTTCTGCATCTGGTAAACCCCTCTATCACCAATTTGTGAGTTTACCGAAAACATCCACGGAAGGCCTGCCCTATTGTCGACAACATTTCATTTAATACTTTTCTATTAAAAATTAGTTCCGAAGCGGCTGTACCCTGATGAAATGCCGTTGATGATTCCTTGAATTTACGGTGATAATGAGGTTGACGATCCATATGCTTATTCTTTGGATCCGAGCTCTAAACTCATCAACAAGGCATCTTCTTTTTCTGCTTGATAATAGTTCTTCCGCACCCCCACGATCTTAAAACCGAGTTTCTGATATAGGGCGATGGCTGCAAGATTGCTCTTTCTGACTTCCAGATGCGCCCGCACATACCCTGCTTTTGCCGCGGCCTGAATGATCTTTTGCAATATCATCTGAGCGATGCCACAACGTTGATATTCGGGTGCCACGGCAATATTGACAATGTGAATTTCGTCTATAATATAATGAATAAAAATATATCCAGCAATCACGTTTTTATCTTTCACTACAACGCTGAGTCGTAGTCCTGGTTGCTGCAATTCCATGAGAAACATTTTTTTTGTCCACGGCGACAAAAAAAGGCGTTTTTCCAGCTCATGGACCGCTCCGATATCTTCCTGTTGCATGTAGCCCCAATCTAACATACGGCCTAATTTAGGCACATAAAACGGCTTAAACATGTGTTTAACCATTTCGGTCATGTATTGATATTCCTATATTGATGTCAGTGTTAATGGGAATGTGAGAGAATAGTATAGTTTTAATAACGACAAACGGACTCGAAAAATATTTTAACAGTGAAAACATTCTATATGTTAAGTATTATCACTGGCGCTACTTACGAAGATACGTTTAATGAAATTTTCTTCCATTCACAACATGTGGTGAATCGTTAATTTATTTATTGGTACTTGTTTCACTTTGCCGCCATGCAGCCGGTCTGGGTTTGCCAACGACAAATTCCTGCAGATAGAGCGGTTCCAATGTGTCGAGTGGCTCTATTTGCCCAGCAGATAGTCGTTTGCTGCCGATCTTGGCGATGGTGTAAGCACTCAACAAAGCAAAATGTTCTGCCGCCACGGTGCAACCAACGGGCAGCATTGATATTGCCAACAGATGGTTTAATTGACCGATGATCATCGTATTTTCGGGTAGAAAGCGGGACAAGTCGACGGTCGATAGCACGGTGACCTCATGAACCAGCAGATCAACGCCATTTTTTCGGGAATAGAGTGCGGCATATACTTCTCCCTTGCGGGAGGGGATAACGGGACAAATCAGCCCTTCGGCGATGGGCGCCTGATGCGCCAAAGCCTCCAAGGTCGGCACCGCGACAATAGGCCGCGCCGTAGCATAGGCAATGCCCTTGGCGGTTGCCAACCCAATACGCAAACCCGTAAAAGAACCTGGACCAATAGAAACGGCGATGCCTGTGATCTCTGCCATCTGTATGTTCGCATCCTGCACAAGATGTTCGATGGCAGGCGCTAACACTCGCTCATGGGCATTTTTTAATTGACTGCGATACTCGCATATCAATTGGCCGTCGCGTGTCAGGGCAGCACCACACCCCTGGGTTGCTGTTTCAATGCCGAGTACGATCATATTCATAAACCTCAATCAATCGGTCATTGGGTGACAATCGTTTGATTTCCGGCACTCCAACGGATTTCTCCTCGTTGTTGATTTTGGTATTATTCGACCAGTGGTCTGATGAACCTATATCGGTATCATGCAAAAGCTTACCAAAATCGGCCATCTCGTTGGCATGATACAAACGAATAAGAAAATGATGTGGGGGTAATAATTCTTCCACCAGTTCGGGCCACTCCACCAAACAAATACCATCTCCATAAAAATATTCCAATACACCCAAGTCTTCCAATTCCCGAACATCGTGAATGCGATAAAAATCAAAGTGATAAACCGGAAACCGTCCATGGTATTCGTTAATCAGGGTAAAGGTGGGACTGGTGACTATTTCTGCCACTTGCAGCCCCTCACAGATGGCGCGGATGCAAGTGGTTTTGCCGCTGCCAAGGCTGCCTTTGAATGCAATCACATCGGATGGCGATAACCGGAGCGCAAAATTTTTTCCGAATTCAGCTGTTTGTTCCGGTGAATGGGTGATCAGACGATCTAATAGGATTTTTGCCATATAGTTTAAGGTTTTTGGCTACTTGGCTTCTAGTGTGACGATCGGCAGAATCATCTCTTCCAACGAGATGCCGCCGTGCTGAAAACTGTCGGCATAATAATTGAGGTAATAGTGATAGTTCGTCGGGTAGACGAAATAATAGTCTTCTTTTGCGATGAGATAATTGGTGTTGACGCCGCGTGCTGGTAATTTGAAGCGTTTAGGATCGCGAATGATCATGGCGTGCTTGGCATCCGCCTTGATGTTACGGCCGAATTTATAGCGGAGACTGGTGGACGTTTCGCGATCGCCAATCACTTTCGCGCCACGCAAGCCCCGGATACTACCATGATCGGACGTGATGATCACCGTATGGCCGCTGTCGGCCAGTTGCCTTAACGCTTGAAAAATATGGGAATGCTCGAACCAAGACTTGGTCATGGAACGAAAAGCTGCTTCATTTGGGATCATCTCCTTGATTACTTCCGAGGAGCTGCGGCTATGCGCGAGAATGTCGACGAAATTCAACACAATGGCCGACATCGGTACATCGGCAAATTCCTGAATCTTTCGCGCCATGGAGCGATGTTCTTGCATATCGAGGATTTTTGCGTACTTTAAACTCGGTTTTAGTTCGATCTTATGCCGGCGTAGTTGTTGAACTAAGAGGGTGCTTTCTTGACGGTTGCAACTCTGGTCATCGTTTTCATCCACATTTTTCCAGAGGTCGGGTAAGAATTCTTCTATTTGGCTTGGGAATAGACCGCTGAAAATGGCATTACGGGAATAGGGAGTGGCAGTCGGTAAAATAGAAAAATAATACTCGCGATTGATTCGGAAATACGGACGCAGGATCGGCTCTACCACCAACCATTGATCAAGTCGTAAATTATCGATGACCAACATCAAAACGTGCAAGCCTTGGTGTAGCCGTGGCACGACATACTTTGGGACAATGTCCACCGATAACGTGGGCCTATTGCTGCTATAGATCCATTTCTCATAATATTTTTCAACATAACGACCGAATTCAGCGTTACACTCCCGTTTCTGATCGTATAAAATCTGTTTCAGTCCCAAATCTGGATGTTGATCCAACTCCAAATCATAGGTCGATAGTTTGAGGTGGATATCCACCCAATCCTGCCAACCCATCTCTCCGCTCATGCGCGAGATGATTTGCGAAAACTCCGAGGCATAATCCCGCGAGATGCGTTCACCGGCGATTTTCTGGCGCTCGAGTATTTTTTTACAGACCAATAAGATCTGGCTGGGATTGACCGGCTTGGTGAGATAATCGTCGATTCTGGCACCGATCGCCTGTTCCATCAGCGATTCTTCTTCGTTTTTGGTCACCATGATGATCGGAAGACCCGGCTTGATATTCTTGAATTCATTCAGCGCCGTCAGCCCATCCATACCATTGAGCATCTCATCCAATAATATCAGGTCAAAGTCATTCTCCTTGATCAAAACAATGGCATCCTCGGCATTTGTGACGGTACGGACCACATATCCCTTTTCTTCCAGGAATAGCACATGTGGGCGCAATAATTCGATCTCATCATCCACCCATAATATGTGTCCTTTTTCTTTCAACATAGCCTCCTCTGGCCATATTATTTATCGGCTTGTTGCCAAGGTGTTCTGCCTCTCATGTTAACCATGTTTTATGAATCTCATCAATCAACCTGCTGAAGAGAAAGCAGTATAAACAGGTAACCGGCCAAATCTGAAAAATGGTAAAATATCAATATTTTAATTTTAAAAGTAATCAATTTTTATTAATCAGTCAAATATTTTATTTTGAAATGGCCATTTCGATGAAAAAAATATTGAAATTTTAGAAAAAAGTGATTTAATTATAGGCTAAATTTTCTTGTTATGAGTTATGGATTAAAATTTAAAGGACGCCTGTGGTAAAATCACTCATTCATAACGGGGTAATCATACCCGAAAAACCGATTTATCGCGGCTTGACCGTTATCTGTCGAGGAGAAAAAATAGTTCTCTCTCCTTTACAGGAAGAGATGGCCTTGGCTTGGGTCAAAAAATTAGGCACAGAATATGTGGAAGACGCGGTATTTGTCCGCAATTTCATGACCGATTTCAGTCGTGCCTTGAACATTGATCCTATCTTAAGACCCGAAGAGATAGATTTTGGCGAAGTGATCAAGGTCGTGGCCGAGGAAAAAGCGGCGCGGGAGGCCATGACCAAGGAAGAACGCAAAGCATCAGCGGCAGAGCGCAAACGCAAAAGAGAAGAATTGAAAGAGAAGTATGGCTATGCGATCGCCGATGGGGAACGCATTGAATTAGCCAATTATATCGTGGAGCCCAGTTGTATTTTCATGGGACGCGGCAAGCACCCTTTGCGGGGGCGATGGAAACAAGGGGCATCGCAGGAAGATGTGACCCTCAATCTGAGTCCCGATGCGCCGGTACCTCCAGGCAACTGGGCGGAAATCGTTTGGCAGCCGGAGAACTTGTGGGTGGCCAAATGGACGGACAAACTTAGCGACAAAGTGAAATACATCTGGTTGCACGACACGGCACCAATGAAACAGGCGCGCGAGGCGCAAAAATTTGACAAGGCCAATGAGTTGGCGCAACAAATTGATAAAGTGCGTGCTTTTATTGATCATGCCCTGCAAAGTGACAATCCGAAACGCCGAAAGGTAGCTACGGCTTGTTACCTCATCGACAAGCTGTGTCTGCGTGTGGGCGATGAAAAAGACCCTGATGAAGCGGATACCGTTGGCGCCACTACTCTGCGGCCGGAGCATGTGAAATTATTACCCGACGGTACGGCCGAATTTCGCTTTCTCGGTAAAGATTCGGTGCTGTGGCATAAAAAAATTCAGCTGCCTGAGATCGTTCGCAACAACCTCTTGGAATTGACTCGCGAAGCTCGACCTTCGCGCAGCGGCAATAACAAAAAACATCCCGTGTATAATAAACCGCAACTTTTTCCGGATATTACCAGCCGTAATGTCAATGCTTTTCTATCTGAAGCCATGCCAGGGTTAACGGCCAAGGTATTTCGTACCTTTCACGCCTCCACGGTGGTCGCCAAAAGCCTGAATCAGTCAGCTGTTACTGCGGATGATCCAGAGTATCGCAAATGGGAAGCAGTGGTCAATGCCAATCTGGAGGCCGCCATCCTTTGTAACCACACCAAAAAAGCACCGGCTAATTGGGCCACTCGTAAGGAAAAATTGCGACTTCGAGAACAAAAATTGCAGGAGCAGCTCAAGGCTATCTTGCAGAAAATCAAGAATGAACAGCAGCGACTGGTTGAATTACGGCGCCAAGCTGGTCTCAAAAAAAAGGTTGCAAAAACAGAGGCCGCGCGTCAAAAGGTTGCAAACATGTTCGAGCGTAAATTTGCCCAAGTACAAAAAAATATCCAACGACTCGAGCTGCGCGAAGAAAAAACGCGTGCCTCTCTGGGCAAACTAAAGACGCAAATTGCCATTGCCAGTAAAAATCGCACCTGGAATTTGGGGACTAGTCAAAAATCCTACATCGACCCGCGTGTATTCTATAATTGGGGCAAACAAGTGGACTATGACGTGCTGGAAAAATATTATTCCGCCACCCTGCGACGCAAATTTATGTGGGTAAAGGAGAGTGAGAATGAGGAAGTGATGGCGATGCAGGAAGAATAGGGCGAACGTGAGATGGTGCATGAGTTGAAAGTAAATATGATATTAGCCGAAGACATCCCCTCTGATAGTTTATGGCCTTAGGGGGTGTACATTGCTGTATTAACAGCTATTTGCGATAGTTTGGTTTTAAAAACAAATATAAAAAATTGGTTACATTTATGAATAGTGTACGTATCATCTTTAATAAAGACCTATTATGCCGAAGATGCGATTCAACGCAAGATTGAAACAGTTTGCTGAAACCAGTGCCCTTTTACAAAATAACACATAAAATAGTTGCCGCTGGCTGCTTTTACGCCTTTACGATTCAATCCATCCCAAAAAATAGTAGTGCCATTCTGGAAAGGATGTTGGATATTCCACACGACTTGCCCCTGAATGTTATAAATCACCAATTCCGATATGTCGCGTGCGATTTCAGAAATGGCTTGGATGCAGATTCTATCATGTGAGGGATTGGGATATAGATGCAAAGCATATTCTGTAGGGTTTTGAATGATGCCCGAACGGTCTTTCATCTTTGTCGCTTTTATCCATCCTCTTTTTCCAAGATCAAAATAACCTTCCTCGCCATAGGGAAGACAATGCATCGTGGCACCAAAAAACGTTGCCGTTTGTCTTGGCGGATAGCTACTGCGATAGCGATAAGTAGAAGAATCGACGACAGTCACCGCTTGCGTATCGACAATTAAGACAGGTTGAACGCTTGATGGAATAAGGCGATCACCGTCGATTGTTATTTGACAACCATTGTCCAATTGCCAGCCGATTCCGTGCCCGTTTTTGTACAACATCCAGAAGAGGCCACCGACACGATTCTCGATATAGTCATCATAATAAAAAGCTTGGTGCATCAAGCTCGTAGTTGGGAAAATGTTCATGCCAGAGGCGATAGCCAGTTTGCCGTTTTGAAGGTTATATTGGTCGCTATCGGGATTTTTCAAATAAATGGAGCCAAGAATACCGATAGCTGGTCCGGTAAACAATAGTATAGCATGTTCATGTAAACATCTTTCAATCAGCGCGGTTTGAACAGCGCTTGATGGCGTTAGCAAGGTATTAACCTCATCAGTGGTAAAGCCAGCGACCAGAATCGAAATATGTTGGCGGATGATCGCAGCTGTGGCATCCGATTGGATATTTTCAACGGTTAGCGTCAACAGTCTGACATTGAGTGCATTCAAACTGGTGTTTAAATAAGACTGAAAAGTAGCACCATTTTTGCCTCCGAGGATCAAGAGGGTATCATGATTGGCAGCGGTTACAAGGGTTTGTAATGACGATCGCGCCTCTGATGGTGTGGTGCCACCACTCAATAATATGGTAGCGTGGGCCGGTATCGTCGGAAGGGGAGCAGGATGGAGCGCCCTGGCTTTTTCAGGCACGCGAACGAGTTGGCGGGTGTAAATATTATAACAAAAACCGGCCGTCAATGAGTGAAGGGTCCAGTCGGTGAAGAACAAGGGTTTGCCAGCTTCACATCTGCTATTGGATTGGGGATTGCGATGGATAATAAAAGCAGCACCTGCGCCGGCGACTGTACCGTCACCGTTGGGCTCGATACAAATGGCCGTTCGTTCGTCCATGCCAATGCCGATGATGTCGGCGTTATGGGTTTCATTCCATTGTGCGACAAACGCCAACAGTCGACCGATGCGGCCGCGGGCGGTAAAGTGGCTGTCAAAAAGCACACCTGGCAAAAACGGCAGGAAATCGTCGAACAGGGTGATGTCACGATGGAAGGGATTGGCCAGGCAAGAAGAGGATTCAGCCGAAGCCCCCAATGCGGTGTAATCGATGCCGCCGAGCACAGCCAATCCGGCGCTGCTGCCACCGATGACACCGCCATCCTGAAACACTTTCATGATGGCTTTTTCGACCAAAGTCCCTTTCCAAATAGTGTAATAACGACTCTGATCGCCGCCGCGTAAAAAGATCAATTTTGCTTCGATGATCTTCTTATAATTGGCAGAATCATCGGCCGCTATTCTATTAGAAATCACAAGACTCTGCGCCGATAATGCCCCGAAACTCTTGAAATAATTCTCCAACCAAGAAGAGCCCTCGGAATAGTGCATCACCAACGCTGCACCATTTCCCGATTTTTCCACCATCCATCGATAGGGCACATCCGACCAATTGTTATAATTTTCGCTGCCACCACCGACGGCGCAGATATACCCTTGAGAATAAATTTTGATAGAAAAAACAAAGCATAGTATGGACAAAGAAATACGAAAAATTTTACCCTTCAGTTTAGTCATGATCCATCCGGTTGGAAAAGATTTCATATTGTGATGCGCTGATATGATGATTTAATAATAAAGAGCATTAAGAATTGGTTCTTGGTTAAAAAGCGTTAACTTCCGGGAATCGTCTCATCCTTCTGTTTTTTAGGCGCAATGGCAAAACCGGTGAATCCGTAGATCAGCGCGAACACCATGCCCAAATAACACATAAAAGCCCATTTGGCATAAACCAACACCGGCACTCCCAGGGTGCCAGCCATATAAACGCCAGCCATGCTCCAGGGGATGAGGGGCACCACGACGATACCGGAATCCTCAGTGGTACGCGAGAGATTTTTTGCTGCCAAATTTCTTTGCTTGAACGCCGGCGAAAAAAGCTCTCCGGGAATGATGACCGAGAGAAACGAACTGCCGGTCATCAATGCCACAGCCAGGCAACTACCGACAACGCTGGCAATTAGCGCGCCAGTTGATCGTGCCACTTTGAGTAAAGCTTCCAATATGACTTGTAGCATGCCCGCTTTTTGCACCACCCCAGCAAAGGCAAAAGCACAAAATGCGATCAACGTCACGTCCATCATGCTCATCATGCCGCCACGGGTGAGTAGATTATCGATTGCTGTGTAACCAGACTGCGATTTATATCCCAAACTCAATACATTCATCACCGCGGCAACAGATTGACCTTGATACACGACCGCAGAAATCGATGCAAAAGCGGCTGATAGTAGCATACCAGGAATGACCGGCAACTTGCGTATAGCGAAAAATAACACGATTATCGGTGGTAGCAATAAAAACCAATTGAAGTGAAATTGCTGCTGCAAAGCGGTTTGGATCAGTTGCACCTGTTCCTGCTGCACGCTCTCTTGCCCATAATGCAATCCGACAATAAAATATATGATCAAGCCGATGAGATACGCCGGTGTTGTAGTCCATAACAAGTGGGCGATATGTTCGTATAAATTTACTTTCGAAGCAATGGCGGCCAGGTTGGTAGAATCAGACAGCGGCGAAATTTTGTCGCCAAAATAGGCTCCTGCAACGATGGCTCCTGCTGCTGGGGCTAAAGGAATACCTAATCCTTGGGCGATGCCGATAAAAGCAATGCCTACGGTGCCCACTGTGCCCCACGACGTTCCCGTGAGCAGCGAAACGATGCTGCAGACTAAGCATGAAGTCAGAAGGAAAAAACGTGGCGAGATGATTTTTAGACCATAATACACCAGCATAGGAATGGTGCCGCCAGCGATCCACGAGCCTATGAGCAGCCCCACGCAGATGACGATGAGCATCGCCGGCATCGCCTGGCGGATGGTATCGCTGATGCCGGTTTCCAATTCTTTCCAGCTGAAGCCGAGCAAACGCGCCAATAATCCGGCAATGGCGGCCGAAGCGACCAGCAATACCTCGGCTTTGATTTTATAGACGCCATAACCGACGGCAAGCAACAGTGCCATAATGACTAACGGCGTAAGACTGAGCAGGAGGGAGGGTTTTTTATGATCGGCCAATGCGACGGTTCTCCATAACAGTTATGAGGCGGGCAGGAATGCCCGCCCTCCGTGTGACATTTCATTTAAACCATAATAGTTTGCTGGAATAGCCGAACGCTGCTGAAAGGCGGGCAGGAAAGCCCGCCTTTCAAGCGGATTCATTTTAGCAGAGTCATTTTTTTCACTTTTGTAAACCCATCGGCCGTCAATGAGTAGACGTAAACGCCGGAGGCAACGCTGTTGCCATGCAAGTCCTTTCCGTCCCAAACAACAGTATGTGCACCACTTGTATAAAGGCCATTTCCAAGGGTTCTCACCAGTTTACCCGAAAGATCATAGATAGCTAACGTGATATTGCCAGACTTTATCAATTCAAATGTGATATGGGTCGTCGGATTGAATGGATTTGGAAAATTGTCCAGCAGTTTAAAGTCTGTAACGGTTCGCGGTTTCTCTTTAACTGAGCTAATGGCATCAGTCACGCGCATGATGCCTTTGGTGTCGAGTGCGATCCAGATTTCATTTCCAAAAATTTCCATGTCATAGAGAACGTTCTCCGGAATCGCGCCATTGGTTGATTCCATCGTATATTGCTTGTGAGAACCATCCGGCAAATACTCAACCAATCCTCCTCCCGCCGTTGTAAACCAGATGTGACCGTTCATATCGGCCTCGATATCCTGCACCACATGGGTCAAAGGGGGGATAGTGGTCGTGTCGTGCTTGACAACCGTAAGGTCGGGTAGTATTTCCCACAGCGTTGTGTAAGTTGGGGGGTCATCATTTTGTACGGCTACCCAGACATGATCATTTTTGTCGATGGTCAAGCCATAGGTATATTCGCCCTCTAAATCGACGATGCTGCCCCAGGTACCGTCGGATTTACGAAAGGTAACTCCATAATAGGTCATGAACCAGGTATTGCCCTTGCTATCTTCTTTCAAGTCGTGAATTTCTGGTCTGCCGTTGGAATTGGTCAACTTGGTATAACCCATGTCGGCCATGGCCCATTGGGTGGCCCAGGAAACTCCATAATCAGAGCTGATATGAACGCGTGAATTGGCGCGGCTGCTCTCGCGGATGGAGATGTAGACGTTATCTTTAGAATCCACTTGAATGCTGCGGCAACTTTTATCCCTTGTAAACCCTAGTTCCTCGACAGTGCCATCGGCACGCAGCACCGAGCAACCCGCACGCGTGGCAAACCAGACGTTATTTTTCTTATCTACAGCCGCATAACGTACTGCATCGGATAATTTCAGCTGATCAACCGTATAAGCCGTCCACGTTGTCATATCCGTAGCTAATTTTGCGACATAGAACAAACCGTTGGCCGGGCTCTGCAAACATCCAAACCAATAGTTGCCACTCAGGTCTTTATCGATGCAATAGATCTGGTTATAAGGCAACCCACTATTCGTCTCGTTAAAAACCTGAAAAGTAGGTTGTGAGGATGCTATTCCTATTATTAGCATCAACGAGGTGGTGACAATCAACCATTGTTTCATGGTGTCCTCCTTTTTTTGAGTTTTGGTTTGATTTACGGCCTTTCTATCAATGAATAAACATGACAGGTTTTACTTTATCAGAGATCATGCAGAACTAAAAGTTGCTTATCAATGCATTTCGCAATCGTATGGCGACTTTGCACTCTATAATTGTAATCCGAATCCAAATCGGTGTACATTTCCTAAAACACCCTGGGTCGAATAGGAATAATCCAGTTGCGCTTTCAGTCCGACGATAGCCAAATTCAGCCCGCCACCGAAAGCCAAGTCGCCGCTGTCGTAATTGATGCGATAAGCGCCACGAACAAAAGCCAGATTTTGAAACGCATATTCTGCAGCAGCGATGATGCGTTCACTGTTATCGCTGGGGACATCGACATCGCAGAGCAGAGTCAATCGCCCTGCTTCATTCCGAATAGGATCGATGGCGATGCCTAATTGAAATACCTGCGGCAACCGAAAGTCCGGTGTGAGGCGTTCAAGACGAGGATTTTTCGTCATGTTGCGCGACTCTTCTTCTTGAATGCGTCGATCGATGTCTTTGCCGGAAAAACTGAGTTTACCCGAAAAATTGCGCACTACCATACCCAATCGTAAATGATAAAAATCGGTACGATAGGTTGACCCTACATCAAATGCTACTTGTGAGGCGGATTCGTTCCAAATGAATTCACGCACATATTTGGCGGTGACGCCAAAGGTAAAACGATCGGTCAAGGAACGGGCGAAGGAGATGCCGGCACTCAAGTCACCTGCCTCATAATATTCTCCTGTTCCTTCACTGCCAAACTCGTTGGTGATCTCCATCTTGTCCATATAAAAAGAGGTAACCGATACACCAACTACCCCCACTCGGCCGAGTTTTTTGGTGATGCCGCCAAAAGCCAATTTGGTATCCAGAAACCAGTGGGTATTGGCGAGATAGAGATCGATGTTTTCTGTGGAGATGATTCCTGCAGGGTTCCAATATAGCGCAGGAGCTCCATTTGTCAGGGCAGTGACAGCACCACCCAAGGCTGTGCCGCGTGGTTCGACGCCAATCTGCAAAAAATTTGCCCCGGCTTGGCCGAGATTACCTTGCGCCATCAACGGTCGGGTGGTGAACATTAATATGCTGATGACGATTAAATATTCTCTATGTTTCATAGCCTCTTTTCCTCATTTTAAATCCACATTATAATATAAGTTACCAGGGTAACCAGCAGGGTCAGCGAAAAGTTATGCTGCTTCTTTGTTTATCGGATAATGGCAAAACGACCGACCTTTTCTCCCAAATCCGACTTGACGTGAAAGAAATAGATACCCGAAACGGCTGGTCGGTTTTCGTCGGTCAATAGATTCCATTCCGCGCGGCCGCTGGGATTGTTATGATAGAGCGTTCGCACCAAATCCCCATCAACCGTAAAAATCTTGATAGTACACGGCGTGGGCAGATGCTCAAATGCCAAATTTCGCAACGGTTCGCCAAAGGGTGAATTGCCTAAACGCGCCTCATCCCATTGAGCCGACAAGACGTAAGGATTGGGTACTGCACGAATCCGATCCAAATCCGTTTTCACCTTGGCCGCTTCGCTCTCAGGTTGGATGCCCACTGCATTCGGTTGATTGTCGATATTTTTCAGATCGGATAACCTAACCGATTCTTCTATTTTTCCGGTCTTCGGGTTGGTGCGATAGGCCGTCAGACAGTAGTAATACGTAAAGCCATTGTAAACTCCCGATTCATCCGTATGGGAATAGGCATTTTGCCGCACCGTGGTCTCGTTTTTATATAGCATCGGATATTCGGCAATGACCTGCCAATTGCGCAGACTTGGATCGGTAGTACGATATATTCTATATCCCTCCAAATCATTCACCTTTGGATTGGAAATTGGATTGATATACTCTACATCCAATTGGTTGCTCCAATTTAGATATACCTTACGATCGCCTGCCGAAGCCAAAAGAGTGGGAGCCGGTACCGTAGGCACGCGAAAGTCATCTCTGTAATATTCCCAAATTTTATCCGTGACATGCAACAAATCCCCTTTGGTATCGCCTACCATGATGGCTATAATATATTCGACTTTTTTGCCCGCTTCGATGGTCACCGGCCCATTACAGATATAAGCTACCATGGCACCGCCAATTAGTTTGCCGTTTTCATCCGTGATGCGCGTGGTGTTGGGGTCATCGTAATGGGTGCCGTTGATGGGATTGGGACCGAGATGAAAATAGTCGCCCACGTTCATGCCGGTATTATGAAAGAACATGGTGTCGCTGCACATGATAGCATAACTCACCGAATCCCAATGAGTACTATTGACGTTGACCTCATCGATCATCACATCGATCCAATGCCAATCGGTGATGCCCAGGTTGTTTGGAGTTTTCAAAAAGGTTACGCCCGCTAAAAAGGGATTCGGTTCGCCCCACTCTACACTGTAATTATCCGAATCGTAAAAATAAACCAATTCACGCGATTTGTCGAAATCGATGCAATCATCCGCCCATTCACGCGCCTCGTTGTTCATGCCGCCGATATCCAAATCGGAATAGATGTTGAAATAAAAATTCTCGTGCGCGCGATTGCTGCGATTCTCAATCTCAAACTTGAGCACAACAAATTTATCTGCATCCGGTACGCCCCAACTGTAGATGGTTTGGTAGACTCTGATATCCAGAAGCATATCCGCTTCTTTGTTGTTATAATAACGCCAATTGGTGGAATCACTATAGGCACAATAGCTATCCTGTTGGGAGATGAAAATGGGGTTACCATACTCATCCTGCACGGGCCATCCCCATGATGGCCAAGTGGAAGGGTCATCACTCATCGCTATCTTCCCTTTGCCGGCATGATAACAGCAGATGGCATCGAATTCCTCATGGCGTCCGCTGGTGGCGGTGACAACATTTCCCGGAACTCCAACCATCAAGCATTGTCGGTACATACAAATGTGTCCGGAATTAATGGGATACTCCAGCGTCTTTTCGAATTGTCCGCCATAAGGGTACCATTGGCCGATGTTGGTGGTAAAAAATCCCACTTTACCGACGTTGTGGGTGCCGGAGGCACGGTCTTTCAGCCCCGACATGGTTTGCACAATCATCAGCAATAACATCACCAGCGTAAGGATGATCATGATATTGATTTTTTTCATAGTCAGCACCTCAAAATGTATTAGAAAAATACTATCACCTATTTCTACTCTTCTAATCGATTACAGATTGATTTCCATGCCCAGGTACAAAAGGCGCGGCGCACCCCAGTTGAGGGGATTAGCTGCCCATTCCTTGGTGCGGCCTTCGATGTAATCGGGTTTTCCGGTCATCGGGTCGACGTACACCACATTTTTTCGATTCGTCAGGTTATAGACTTCGAAATAAGGCGTCAGACGAATATCTCCCAGCGAAATATCGCGATAGAGTTTTAGATCGAAGGTCCAATTTTCCGGCAACCGCATGTTGTTCAGCTCATAGGGTTCTGTGGCGCCTCGGATGCCTTTGGTATAGGGTAAGCCACTGCCATATTGGAATAAAAGCGTGGCAGTAAAACGCTGCAAGAAGTGCACGCCAGCGACGCTGGGTCCGGCCGCTTTTGGCACCGAAAAGGTTAAATAGGCGTTCACAGTGTGACGTTGATCGAAATCGAGGGGGAAAAATTTTAGCGTCGAACGATTGGCTTCTTCGATACCAACACGTTCCAACGGTGCCGAGCTGCTGCCCTCTGCAACGGCATAAGTATAATTGATCTCACCGGTAAGATAGCGCCCGCGCATCTTGCGCAGCTGTAACTCGATGCCATTGTTGTAGGCAAAATCCTCATTGATGTGCATCGTATACGTTTCCCATATCTCCGGCTCTGATAAAGCAAAATAGGTGCGAGTGCCGACGAGATTTGTGATTTTTTTACTGTATACGGTCACGTTGAGGAGATAATTAGTCATCAGCTGATGGCTCAAGCCGAATTCATAGGCGATGGTTTTTTCCGGTTTTAGGTCGGGATTGCCAAATCTTCCCTCTCCCGAACGCAGGTTCATGATCAAATTCTGCACATAATTGCGATCGGAGATGCTGGTGTACATGAATTGATATTCAGGACGCTGGAAGTAATGTCCATAGCCGAAATGGAATACCGTCTTGTCCGATACAGGGTAAGAGATACCCAAGCGTGGACTGAGTTGGGAGTAGGAGGAGGATTTAACAAAGGCGCTATCGCGGCCAAGATCGGCATCATAGGGGTCTTTCCAGTAATAGGAATTGGGTTCGGTCATGTCCCAGCGAAGCCCGGCGCTGAGGATGATGCTGGAAAAATTAATTTTATCTTGGAGGAATATAGCCGCCTCGCTTGGTTTGCGCACATATTTTTCGAAACGATGATCATCATAATAGGGATCATTTATGTAAAACCGATCTAAGCGATGACGGCGATACTCAAAACCTCCTTTGACCTCGTTATAGTTATTTACCTGCCATAATATTTCACCTTTTAAGCCCTGCGTCTGTTGATCATCCTCTTCGTAAGTCGATACATAACTCAAAAGGTAAAATTCTTTATTGGCATCACGACGATAGTCATATTTCAGATCATGGTAATCATAATCCCCGGAATCATAATGGAATTTGTTGGCATAAGCATTCAAACTATAATAGAGTTTTGGCGATAGCGTATGGGTGAATCCGAATTGGATCATTTGCGAAGAGGTATTGGGCTCATACCAATACATTTCGGGAATGTATTTATAGGCATGACTATAATTCTTCCGTTTTCCTTTGGAAACGTTGACGGCCAGATTGAATTTCAGGTTATTAAGATGCCGGTCGGTCAATTTTGCAAAGACATTCTTCTCCCAACGATATCCCCAAGGCAAATAGGATTCCCGATCATCATAACTACCGGTGACGAAAAAACTGGTTTTTTTGAGTATCGGAATCGGACCGCTAAAGGTGGCGCGGAGGACATTACGATTATAATCGTTGCTGGCGGTTTCCAGCCCGATATTGGAGCGCTTGGCATTCAAATTATAATTGTATTTGCTGCCCCCCTCTTTGGTGGTGATGTTGATGATGCCACTCATGGAATTGCCGTATTCGGCACTATAGGTGCCACTGATCACTTGCATCTCGGAAATGGCGTCGCGGTTGATCACTTCGGTAGAATTAATATCTGAAAAGAGAGGTTCTACCATGGGAATGCCATCGAGATAATAGGTCACCTCGCCGGAACGCCCACCGCGTACATGCAACCCTCCGGAACTGATCACGCCCGGTTGGATCACCAACACATCATTCACCGTGGTGGTCGGCAGAACGGCTATGTCTTTTTCGTTGACGTTGCGCGATGTCGCTGTGATGTCTTTTTCTATCACCGGCCGAACCCCGATCACTTCTACCGATTCGGTGGTGAGGGTTGTTTGCGTCATGCTGAAATTTACCACGGCAATGCGGTTGGTGGCCACCTGGACATTTTCGATGATCATCGGTTGATAACCAAGGATTTTTGCCTGCACTTTGTACACCCCCGGTGGCACCTGCAGGATAACGAAATGACCTTCTGGATCGCTAACCGCGCCGAGGGTAGTGCCTTGAACCATGATATTGGCACCGACCAGCGGCTCATTGGTTTGACGATCGATAATCTTGCCGCTTATCTTGCCGTAATTGGCCGCAAAGGATATCAGAGTCGGAACCAAAAGGCACAAACTAAGAAAACTCAATACCTTTTTACTCATGTACACCTCCTTGCAAAAGCGATTATTAGAGCATTTATATTTAATGCCAATTCAAAAGCACCGGCGGTACCAATAACAGCAGCGCCAGAATGAAAAAGAAAATCTGTAATGGCAACATCCACTTGAACCAGGTATCCCAGCTGATGCCGGCTAACCCCAAAACACCCATGGTCACACCCGACGTTGGCAGCACTGGCGTAACCCATCCCTCACCAAAAACAAAAGCGAGTACCGCTGTTTGTCGCGAAATACCGATCACATCGGCCAGAGGCGACATCACCGGCATGGTTAGCGCGGCTTGCCCGGAACCGGAATGCACAAAAAAATTGATGACCGCCTGGGTGACGAACATGGCTTGTGCCGCCACAACAGGGTGGAGGTGGGAAATGATACCGGCCAGATAATAGAGCATGGCATCGAGGATTTTTGCATCAGTTGCCACCACCAGGATCGCTCGTGCACAGGCGATAATTAAAGCCACACCCACCATGTCTTTGGCGCCGTTCTTGAGGTTATCGGTAATTTGCGTTGCCGTTAGGCCACCGATGATGCCCGCCACCAATCCCGCGGCAAGAAACAAAGCCGCAATCTCGATGATGAACCAGTGATATTGGAGCACCCCATAAACCAATAAGACCAAGGCCAACAGGAACGATAACAACACCCACTTGTGCCGCCGCGTCAATGGTTCATTGGATTGACTGTCCAAATGAAGCGTCTTGCGCCGTTCTTGATCCATCTTATACGTCGGACTTTTTTCGGGGTTTGCTTTTATTTTATTGGCGTAGAAAACGACAAACAATGTCATGAATAGTGTGCTTAGAACCCAGATAAAAATACGATAAGGCATACCATTGGTGAGTGGCAATTCGGCGATGCTGGATGCGATGCCCACGGTGAAGGGATTGATGATGGCGCCGGCAAATCCGGCCGCTGCCCCTAAAAACGGAATGGCTGTGCCAACGATCGAATCGTATCCCAAAGATAAACAAAGTGGGATGAAGATCAAAACAAAAGGCATGGTTTCCTCACACATGCCGAACAATGTGCCGCCAATGGAAAAAATCAGCATGGTGGTTGGAATGAACAATTTTTGCAAGTGGGGTTTTTGCGCAAAATGGAAAGCCAAACGCTGCACCGAAACGGTGATCGCACCGGTGGCCTGAATGATCGCAAATGCCCCACCGATGATGAATAAAAAGACAATGATGTGTGCGGCCTCGATAAAGCCCTTGATAGGCGCCTTGAGAATCGCACCCAAACCCTGAGGCGCCGCATCCACGAATCGGAATGAATCCGGCTGCACCAACGTCTTGCCATCCTTGAGCTGCCGCTGATATTCGCCGCCGGGGATGATCCAAGTCAATAATGCCACCAGTACGACAATAGCATAAATCATCAAAAGGGTGTTGAAATTCAATTGCTTTTTCATCTTTATTTTTTCCTAGTTCTATGGTAGCTTAAAAAGATCCCCTTCTGTGAGCACATGCATTTTAATCGCGCGACCACGCAGCAAGCCTTTCTGATCTTTTGATATGCCGGAAGCCTTGCGGGCGTCGTAAATCAGAACGGTGCTCTCTCCGAATACCTCAAAATGGCGGTCAGGATAGACGAGGATAGCGGTCGATTCGTCGATCCCGATGCCCAATAATTTTGGGTGTTCCAACACGCAGCTGATGAGCCGATTATTACGTTTGCGTTTGACAAAGTGCTGATCGATGATGACGTCTTCGAGAAATCCCAGCCCAGTTTCGGTTTCGATGTTGCCAGCTTGGATGGTGGCAAAAGCATTGCTGCTGTCTTTGGCCACCAATTCATTTCCGGTGATCATCACCCGACTCATTACTGCGGCGCCGGCGCTGGTGCCGCCAATGATGCCGCCTTCATGATAAATCTTTTTTATGGCTGTTTCCGCGCGGGTACCGCGGATACGTTGCATCAGAGTTTGCTGAACACCGCCGCTAAAATAGATTCCGCCACAGCGGCTGATTCTGGCCACGGTGCTATCGGCGTTGGCTATCTCTGGGGTATCGATGTGCAACCAGGAAACTTGTTCCGCACCATGGGCTTTGAATTGTTTAACGCCATTTTCGCCCGCCTCCTGTGGTACACTGCTGGCAGAGGTGATCACTAAAATGGGCTTGCCCTGACACAACCGCACGAATTTTTCCAATGCCCGCTGCGGACGTTGGCCGCCGCCAATGATCAATAAATACCCTTTTACGGCTTTGCCGGCGCACGGAGTGGTAAACTGCAAAAGAAAAAGGATAGCCCCTACAATATAAACCCAGCGCCTCATGGTTACTCCATTTGAATGAGCTTCAATAATATCTCTGCGCCGATCTCCATATCCTGTAAGCCGATTTTCTCGTCCGTGGAATGGGCGTTGGCTGCGCCGATGCCCATGTTCACTGTGTGGATGCCGTGCGCATATAGGACATTGGCGTCGCTGCCCCCAGAATATACCAGCGGATGGGGGGCGAGTGATAACTCTCTGAAAGCGTGGTGCAGTCGCTTAATTACTGGAAGATCCGGAGTCAATCTAAAGCCCACAAAACCGATATTGAATGAAATCTCACAAGTACCGCCTGCTTGGGCACAGGCTTTTTCGCTATTTTCTTCCAAGCCGTTACGAATCGAGGCGATTTCATCCTGTTTAAATGAGCGGAACTCACCTGTGATCGTAACCTGATCGGGGACGACGTTGTCGGCCGTACCACCATGAATGGTTCCGATATTGGCAACGGTATATGGATTGATCCGGCCGACGGGAAATCGATTCATCACTGCCATGGCCATGGTCAATGCATTGATGCCCTTCTCTGGAGCCACAGCCGAATGCGCAGCTTTACCCTTGAAAATGATCTTAAAGTCCATTGCGGTTGGCGTCTCTGCTACATAGGAGCCAGGAGGGGCCGAACAATCGAATACATAGGCCTCCTTTGCCGAAAGGCGATTAAAATCCAAAGCCGAAGCACCTAACATACCCAGTTCTTCGGCTACGGAAAAAACCACCTCCAATGGCCGATGCGGAATGTCGTTCTGAAGGATATGGTCGATCATGGAAAGAATCAAGGCCACTCCAGCGCGATTATCAGCCCCCAGAATGGTACGACCATCAGAATGGATGACACCGTCGTTTTCTATGATCGCTTGAACACCGGCGGTAGAACGCACCGTATCCATATGCGCCAACAACAGTAAAGGAGAGGTGATGTGCGAATTTTTTGCTGGAATCTTGGCGATGAGGTTACCGGTATTGCCATTGATTCTCCTGCCGGCATCGTCCTCATACACCTCGATGTCCCAACCTCGCAAGATGGAGAGGATTTCATCGGCGACCAAACGCTCGTGTAATGATACGCCATCAATGGCGATAAAATGAAGAAATAATTCCCGTAACTTTTGACTTTTCATGCAGTCTGTTCCTATTTAAGGGAGAATGAAGAATCGCTCGTCTTTGATGTTTTCTTCGATGTTTTCCAGCGCTTTCAAGGTCCGCTCACGGTCTCTGAAATTGAGTTCGGTGATGATGGCATTGATCAATACCGTGATGGCGCCAACAGAATTGCTGAACATGATGTTATCGGTCTTGATTTGAAAGGTAAAAGTGGCATAATTGCGGATCGGCGCTGTTTTTTTGTCCGTAAAAGCGATGCTCACCAATTCCTTCTCTCTAGCTGCGGCAATGGCTTCGACGGTCTCGCGCGAATAGGGTGAAAAACTAAATGCGATGAGAAGATCGTCTTTGGACATATGCGCTACTTGCTCTTTGAAACGCAAATAGTCCAATGACATATGATGCGCTGGATAATGATATAAGCAGAGGAGAAAAGTCATCAAGTGCGACAACGCTGCCGAGAGTTCGAGACCCAAACAGTAGATATTTTTTGCCGCAATGATGGCATCTACTGCTTGATGGAATTGCTGGCGATCGATATATCGGAGGGTCTCCTGAATATTGGTCATGACGTTCTGTGCTGCTAAGGCAATGCTGTCGGGAAATCCGTCTTGTTCGGCCACTACAATTTTATACTTTTCCGTGGGGGAGAGTTGGTCGATGAGGCTGGAGGAAAATTCTTCTTTTAACTCTTTGAACCCTCGATAACCGATGAGCTGAGCAAACCGCACCACCGATGCCTTGCTGACGTTTGCCTGCTGGGCGATGTCATCAATCGGTAATAGCGCCAGTAGATTCATGTTCTCCAAAAAATACTCCGCCAATTTTTTTTGATTAGGCGGCATATTGGGTAACGCGCGATAAATGGCGCTTTCGATTTTGTGTCTTGGGCTCAATATTGATTGTAATTAAAGTTACAAGATTATAAAAATTGAAACAATTGTTTCAATAGAATATGCAATTTTATTTTTCAAAAGTCAAGATTTTTTTCATTTATAAAATTTTTATCTTTTAAAAAATAACAGAAATTCATATATTCACTCGCATTTTTTATCGTTGTTGAAAAGGGAAACGGATCTAATTTTGTCAGGTGTGGTAAAAAATTTTTATGACGATCCTATTCCTAAGATGAGCCAAGTCATTCCATTTATAAGCATAGTCATCTACGTCGAACAAAGAGCATTCTTTTCAAGGTTTCAGAGGAGCGGTATTTCGTTTCAATAACTTTACAATTGGCAAAACGTGGCAGAAACTTCTCTGATCAGGTCATTGAATTTCAGATAAATGGAATGAAAATTATTTACTCGATAGATGAGATGGAAGTGAAGTGAAGGAAAAAATTGTATATGAAAACCAAAAGTACGATTCTCCCTACTTCTCGTGTTGAGCAATTGGCATTGGAAAAAAGTGGCCGGCAATTCATTTATCCGCCAAAGGAAAAAATTCCTGTTATTGAGGTAGAAAATTTCCCTGCTCTGGGCAAATTGACGGCCTTGCGCTTTCTCGAATGGGTGCAGCACAATCCCGAAGGCGTGATTTCGCTGCCGACTGGCAAAACGCCTGAACATTTCATCAAATGGGTGATCCGTTACCTGCAGGAATGGAGATCGCCCGAGATTCAAAAGGATCTAGAGGCCAATGGGATCGATCCAGCAAGATATCCGCAAATGAAGGGATTGCGTTTCGTGCAGATCGATGAATTCTATCCCATCAATCCCACTCAGGTGAATAGCTTTTATTATTACATTCATCAATTTTACATCCGTGGGTTTGGTTTAGACATCAAGAAGGCATTGCTCATTAATGCTTGGAATATTGGCACGCCTGCGAACATGACCCCGATGGAAATATTTCCAGAAGACAAGGTGGATTTGAGCCTACGAACTCGTCAGCCACGAGGTCACTTGGAACGACTGCAGAAGCAGGTCATCGAGGCCGTTGACCAATATTGTACCGAATATGAGAATAAAATCCGTGCCATGGGTGGCCTTGGCTTTTTCCTGGGTGGCATTGGCCCTGATGGGCATATTGGTTTTAACGTCAAGGGGTCGGATCATTATTCTACTACCCGACTGACCGCCACCAATTATGAAACTCAAGCTGCTGCAGCCACCGATTTGGGGGGCATCGAAGTGGCGCGTAATCGTCTGGTGATCACCATCGGTTTGGCTACCATCACCTATAATCCAGATGTGGTAGCGCTGATCATCGCTGCAGGTGAGGCAAAAGCGAGAGTGATCAAGAACGCCATCGAAGAACCGGTCAGCAATCTCTATCCTGCCAGCGCCCTGCATAAATTGCCAAACGCCAGGTTCTACATCACCAAAGGTGCGGGCGTGCTGCTCACCGAACGCCGCTACGAAGATGTTACCAGGTTGGATCCTATTCCTGAGCATGAAATCGAACACATTGTCGTCGATCTGGCACAAACTTGCAAAAAAAGCCTAACCGATTTGGATCAAAAGGATTTTGAATCCATTCGCTCATCTGCGTGGATTTTAAAAAAGACGGGGATGAAACCGCGAGAGATTACCGAGTTGGTCTCAGATCGTCTGAAGAAAAAGATTGAGCGAGGCCAGCAACGTATCACCAAACAGACCATTTTACATACCGCCCCCCATCATGATGATATCATCCTGGGGTATTGGCCGTACATCGTTCATTTGGTGCGCGATCACAGCAATATCCATCATTTTGCCTACATGACCTCAGGTTTCACCGCAGTGACCAATCGCTATGCCTGCAGTCTATTGGAGACGCTCAATCGTTTCATCGATACGCCCTATTTCCACCGCCTCATGGAGGAAGGGTATTTCGACCCCAACAACGAGAGCGGTCGCAATCGCGATGTGCATCAATTTCTGGATGGCGTCGCCGCCAATAGCCTCTACGATAAGCAAGAGGGTGAAGCGCGGAGAATGTTGCGCAATCTGATTTTTCTTTTCGAAGAAAATAGCATCACCCAGCTGAAAAATCGAATCTCTGAATTGATCCTCTATTTCAAGACGCAATACCCGGGCAAAAAAGACTTGCCATACATTCAGCAGTTCAAAGGCATGATCCGCGAGTGGGAATCCGATTTGAAATGGGGACATCTCGGATTCAATACCTCCCATGTGCATCATATGCGACTTGGTTTCTATAAAGGTGAAATATTTACCGAAGACCCGCGAGTGGATCGCGACGTCATACCAGTACTAAAACTGCTGAGAAAAGTACAACCGACGGTGGTGACACTGGCATTTGATCCAGAGGGTAGTGGGCCCGATACCCACTACAAAGTTCTGCAAACCCTCAATGAGGCGTTAAAAATTTATTCCAAAGAGAGCGGCCGCGAAGACCTCGAGGTGTGGGGGTATCGCAATGTCTGGTATCGTTTCCACCCATCCGAGGCCAATTGCTTCATACCCGTATCACTGAACTCTTTGGCAGTACTGGACGACATCTTTTTGACCTGTTTTGGCTCTCAAGCCAGTGCTTCGTTTCCAAGTTATGAATTGGATGGTCCCTTCTCACAACTGTCTCGTAAAATACTGGTGGAACAATATCAACTAATGAAGTTGTGTTTGGGAAGGGAATTCTTTTTGGAAAATCCGGTACCGCGCATGCGCGCCGCCCATGGAATGACCTATTTGAAAAAAATGACATTGGAGGAATTCTACTCCCATTCGACCGAGTTGAAGAAACGAATGGAGGACATGTAAACAGAAGTATTGCTTTTACCTTATACTTGTTATACGTTAGAGAATATGCAAAAACAGTTAAAATATGTCGTGTCGAAGAACACCAACGACGAGACATTTGGGACTGCCTTCGTCGCAATGATATGTCATTATTATGCAGAAAAGTATTGATCCGTAATTATCATTAACTTTTATTGTAGCATAATTTTATTTCGCCCACACTCCCTTTGCCGGACGATGGATGACATAAAAAATACTCATATGACGGGTTTGGATTACTCATCATTATAAGGAGAAAAAACAGTGGCAGGATACACAGGTGCCGTTCATTTCACTGGTCTGGACTTTTTCTGGGGGATCGCCTACATTGTGCTCACCATATCTTCGGGGGTATTTTTCTACAAATTGGGCAAGCGATCCGGTGCCGATTTTTTCCTCGCCGGTCGCGGCCTGCCCTGGTGGTTGCCGGCAACCTCTAATTTCGCTACCCATACGGCCACCGATACGCCGATGTGGTTCTCCGGTTTCGTCTACAAGCATGGCATGTTCGGCGTATGGCAGTCGCTGTTCGCCGGCTGGTGCGCCATCAGTGCCTGGGTGTCTACGCGCATTTTTCGCCGTTCCCTGGCCGGCACCCAAGCCGAATGGCAGACCTTACGCTTCAGCGGCCTTCCCGCGGAATTGATGCGCGGCTGGATGGCTGGTTGGCAGGTGGCTCTGAACATGTTCATCGCCGGCTGGGTGGGCATCGCCATGGGCAACGTCTGCCAATGGGCGTTCGGTTGGCCGCTGTGGTACGGACTGGTATTCTTTTCCACCGCCTGTGCCATCTACGCCATGACCTCCGGTTTTTGGGGGGTGATCATCGCCGACGTGCAGCAGGGCATCACCATGTTCATCACCATCGTCCTCGTAAGCGTTTGGGCGGTGATGGCCGTCGGCAGCCCGCAGACGATTGTGGCCAAAATTCAAGCCCTGGGTCGGCCAGAGATGCTCAATCCCTTTCATTTCACCGGCTGGGTTTCAGGCGACTATCCGTTGATGTGGTTGATCACCATGATCGCGGTGCCCTTTTTGGGTGGATTCGGCATGGCCACCCATTTCGACTGGTTTGTGGAAGCCCAGCGCATCCAATCGGCCAAGACGGTCAAAGCCGCCTCCTATAGCATTTGGTGGGGCGCCCTGGCGGTCATCGTTCGCAATTCCATCTGGGTGATTGCCGTATTAGCGTTCTTTGTGCTGCATCCAGAGATTAAGGATGAGTCGATGTATCAATTAGCTTGGTTCCGCATGGGGTTCGAGTATTTTCCGGCTGGATTGGTGGGATTCTTTTTCGCAGCCATTTTGGCCATCCATTTCTCGACCATCTCCGGCATTCTCAACCTCGGTGCCATGTACGCCACCCGCGACCTCTATCATCACTATATCAATCCCCAGGCTTCCGAAAAGAAGGTCATCTGGGTCGGTCGCGTGATGACGGTAGTGGTGCTGTTGGGGTCGTTCTTCTTCGGCATCATGATCGGCAAGGATGTGACCAAATGGCTGTTTTTCGCCTTGTGGCTTATGATCGCGGGAACATGGTTACCCAATCTATTGCAGGTCATCTGGTGGCGTTTCAACGGTTGGGGATACCTCTCCGCCTGGGTGGCCAATTTGGGCATTTGTTGGCTGGTGGTGTGGATTTTGCCCGCTTTCGGTGTCCTCCCAGAACTGCCGCAGTTTTATCAGTTCTGGATTCTCATGGTGGCTGTGGCGCTGGTTTATATCCCTGTCACTTTGTTGACCAAGCCGGATGATATGGATCGGCTGGTCAAACTTTATGTGCAAACCCGACCCATAGGCTTCTGGGGGCCGGTCAAACGCGAGGCCGAGCGCAGGGGCTTGTTGAAAGCATTGCATGAAATCGAAATAAAAGCTGAAAAAAATGCAGGAAAGGAGTGAATCATGGCCTGGATCAAAAGAACTTGGACGCCCCACGAAGCGGATGAATGGACCAAGGAGGACTGGCTGGCCATCGTCCTTTCGCCGCTGTCGTATATACTGATCACCTTTGGCCTGGCGCTGAGCCTCTTCATGTTGACGCTGGGATTCGTCATGCTCGGCGCCGGCATCGTCATCACCATCCTCATGTTTTGGATCATCGATCCAAAATTGAGCGTGATTTCCGAAGAGTATGAGAGCAAACAGAGAAAATATCTGGAAGATTTGGAACATATTCAGCGATGGGAGGAGAAATAATGGATCAAGGATTGAGTGTGGTGATCGGCATGACCGTCACCTACCTGTTTTCGTTGGCCGGATTGATTCTCGCTTGGGTGTATTATAAAAAGAATAAACAAGCAGGAGGGAGGGCCGATCGATGATGGTGCTTTTGATGCAAACCCCCACGGCCATCGGTCATCCGATTTTGGGTTACATCCTGCCGGCGTTGATATTTTTGCTGTCCTTTTGGGTGGCGATTGGGTTGTTTATAAAATTTAATAAAAGGGTGAAATAAGGTTATCCATTAATTGATTATTTCAATCTTTTAATAGGTTGCTTAATTATATTACGCTTTGTAGCATCCCCCGGCACTCCCAACAAAAATGCTGCGACTTGAGTTCGATCTCCTCTACATAGGTCGAAGCATTTAAAACGCACCCGATGTTATGGCAATGGTGCAAACCAAAGGTATGGCCGAGCTCGTGGATGGTCTCTTTGATCAACCGCTGCTGTAAAAGGGCAGGATCAGGAGGCAATCCATAATATTCCGGTCGCAGGCGATGGCTGGAGACGACAGCCGCGGGCCCGTCCAACTGCGCTTCGCCAAAAACAAAGGTCAGAATGGGAATGAATAGATCATGACTGGTGATGGCGATCACTTTATCATGGCCATCATGGGGAATTTGCTGGAGTGCTAGCAAAATTTTTGAAGAGTGATATTGATCGCGCCTCTCATCATAAGCGAATTGAATATCTATAGCATGGTTGGCGAACATCACCGGCCGCTGGAATTCCTCCTGCACCGCCTCGGATACTTTTCCCAAAATTGCGGCATCGTTGTACCTGATCGGCAAGATATAAATTCTAGCCATGAACGCTATTTCCGCAACTGATATTTTTTGATCTTGTTATAGAGCGTCACCCGATCGATCTGTAACAACTCCGCGGCATGACTGATGTTCCAGTTCGTCTTTTGCAGAATCGCCGCAATATGTTTTTTCTCCATCTCCTTTAAGGAGAGGACGGGTACTTCCTCTTCAGCAGGCACAGCTGTGAGTTGGAATGGTAAATCATTTACGGTGATCATGGGCGGTTTACCGACAACCATGGCCCGCTCGATGGCGTTCTCCAATTCGCGAATATTGCCTGGCCAATGATGTCTGATTAAAAGATCCATGGCTTCCGGCGCAATATCGGTGATGGGTTTGTTCATGGCTGCGGCATATTTACGCACAAAATGCTGCGCTAATAAGGGAATATCGGATTTGCGTTCGCGCAACGGTGGTAAAAAGATGGTGAATACATTGATACGATAATATAGGTCCTCGCGAAACGTGCCTTCTTCCACCGCCTTTTCCAGATTCTTGTTGGTAGCACAAATAAAACGCACATCCACCTTTACCATTTGACTGCCGCCGAGCCGGGTGAATTGTTTGCTCTCTAAGACCCGTAACAGCTCCATCTGCATTTTCGGGCTGATGTTGCCAATTTCGTCCAAAAAAAGAGTGCCGCGATGAGCCATTTCGAAACGACCTTTGCGCTGTGTTTGCGCACCGGTAAATGCGCCTTTCTCATGCCCGAATAGCTCACTCTCCAGCAGCGTCTCCGACAACGCGCCGCAATTGACAGGCACAATGGGAAAATACCGGCGTGCGCTGTGACAGTGAATAGCCCTGGCGATCAACTCTTTGCCGGTGCCGCTCTCGCCGCGGATGACGACCGTCGAATCCGATTGCGCTACCGTTTGCACCAATTCCATGATATGTTTCATCTGTGGACTCTGGCCGATGATTTCATCGGCGCAGCTGATTTGGCGGATGCTGTCGCGCAATTGAATATTCTCACTGCGTAATGCTAACTTTTCCGTGGCATTGCGGATGAGATGACTGAGCATGTCGGGATTAAAGGGCTTAACGACATAATCATAAGCGCCTTCCTTGAGGCTTTGCACCGCCGTATCCACTGATGCATAGGCCGTCATGATAATGATGATGATTTCAGAGTTCAACTGCCGAATACGACGATGTAATTCCAAACCATCCATGCCAGGCATGCGGATGTCCAACAGCATGATGTCCCATTTTTCTTTATCAAGCTGATCCAGTGCCTCATAAGCATCCTTCGCGACACCTACTTTATACCCATCTTCCCGAAACCAATTATACAGGGAATTACGAACGGACTCCTCGTCATCGACGATAAGGATGGATACATTTTTTTCCATGATATTCCTCATGTTAGAATGGCGCTTTTTATTTCATCTACCTCAGATTCTATTTCTGGGCGGCGCAACAACTCGATAGTAAACGTTGTGCCTTCGTTGACTCTGGACTGAACGCTAATCTTGCCTTTATGCCGCTGGATGATACCATAGGTGACCGATAGACCGATTCCCACCCCTTTGGTATCTTTTTTGGTGGAAAAGAAAGGGTCAAAAATATTGTGGATGATACTCTCCGGTATACCACAGCCCGTATCCTGAATTTTAATTACCACTATATCCAAAGAAGAGTCACCATCGATAAAGACTCGTAGTTCACCGCCGTTTTCCATGGCTTCGATGGCATTGACGAAAATGGCTACAAAAGCCTGACGTAATTGCCCGGCATCGCAAATCAGACGGTCATCCTTGCAATGGTACTCTTTTTCCAGTGTGATCTTTTTCGAATCCATCTGCGGCTGTACCAACATCAAGCCGGATTCGATCACCTTTAAGAGATGTTCCTCTTGAAACTGACTGCCGGTTTGTTTTGCAAAAATCAGCATGTTCTTAACAATATCGCCACAGCGGGACACTTCGTTTTTGATCAAATCCAGAAAATCGAGAACTTGTTTCTGACGTTCTTCCGACATCAGTCCTTGTTTCATCATGCGGATAACCAGAAAGGTATAATTAAGCGCTCCGGCCAGGGGATTGTTTATCTCGTGGGCAACAGAAGCCGATAATTTACCTAATGATGCCAACCGTTCCATCCGTGCCATTTGCGCCTGAACTTCGGTGAGCTCTTTGGTTTTCTGTGCCACTTTTTCTTCCAGCGACATCGACCATTGGGTGATCTCCGTGCGCGCCTTGAGCAAGTCCTCCGACATGCGGTTGAAAGACTCTGCTAACTGACCGATCTCATCCTTGGAAGAAATACTGATGCGATAATCCAAATGGCCGGCAGCGATTTCTTCGGTGCCGACGATCAGCTGGTTGATGCGCCGGCGGACGAAAAGATAGATGAAAACACCTGCCGAAGCAATCAACACAACCATCATGATGACCGCAAAAGATACCATCTCCCTCTTGGTTTGCCGCAATTGTTGATCAACAAACGTTAGCGACATTCGCACATCCAGAACGCCGAGTATTTTTTGCTCTGGCGAGTGCGCATGGCAGGCGGCGTTATAACACTCGGGTTCATTTTCGATGGGATTGATCAATCCCATGACGCGGTAGCCGTCGGCCACTTGATAAACTCGGTTACGCCCTTTGCTGGGCACCGCCTGCAAAGGCTTTGACTCAGCGTGGCAAATAATGCAGGCATCTGCGCGTAAATCCACTACGGTTCCAATTTCACTGGAATCGGAGGAGAAGACGATATCGCCGACTTTATTATATATCCTGATGCCATCAACGCCCGGCTCGGTGCTGATGGTTTCGATGATCTGATGGACATCTTCTTTACGATTGATGAGCATGCCATAACGCGTGGACTTTTTGATGACATCGCTGGTACGATCGGCACTGATAAATACGGTGGTCATCAGGGCGCGGGTATGATCGGAAATCACTTTATACGTGTAAAAAGCAAATCCGACCACCATCACCGCTAACAGCCAGAGGAAAAGCCGAAAACTGAGAGATTGTGTTAAATTTTTATACATAACGAATCGCTAGAAAAGATTGTTACTGATAAAAATATAAACAATTTTAAGGATATTACCAGTATAATTCAATCTTTTTTTCTGGAAAAAAGCAAAATTAGGCAAGGTATGGAAGGTGACGATTATGAACGAAAGCTATTTGCAGTATTTTGGTTTTGCAGAGAGGCAACATCAGACAAGAAAAACAAAAGTATTGTTGAAAACACAGCAGGAAAGGTCAATGTGAAATTGAGGAAGGTTCACTCCGATAAGAGAAAATTTGAGATGATGGCAAAATATTTTTCTTCTCCCAACATCTGTTCGATGCTGCCCAGGGGTTCTCCGCCGTCCAGACTGGTTTTGCCCAGTTGACGTTGATGGTCATTCAGCGATTTATTAATTTCGTTCACTATCGTATGCCATTTGTGGAGTAGATAATTGACCGCCCGCTCGCCGCTCAGTAAAGTTGTCCCTTTTTTCTGCCAATCATCCGGTTGGTATTTAAATAACCACAACCCGTCTCGCACCCTGAATGGATGATTGAATGATTCCAAAATCTTCTCGTTGACACCTATCACTTTGCCAGAGAGGGGGATGGTCAGAGGAATAGTTCCACTTCGAGTAGCAATCCATAGGCAGGTTTGTCCAGCCGTCAATCTGCTATTTTCTCTTGGCAAAACGATTTCTTTGACAGTGGGCAGGAACAGGATGGCGAGATCGTCAAGGCCCATTTCTACTGTGAGATCATCGATGGGCTTTACATACCAGAATCCTTTTCCATAGTAGGCCTGAGGATCAAAATATATTTGCCGATACGCTTGCCAGATATCCTTCTTATCATACGCATCTTCCATGTTATCTTTTTTAGTGATAGCTATTTTCTGAAGCCTTTTTGCTCTTGCGGAGGTACTGAATTCATGCCCGCTCATCATTGTATGAAAAGAACAGTGATCGCAGTCCATCTGGTGGTCGCAGAGTTTATATTCCACCAACCCCGCTTGCATCCAGATGCATGGCGTCTCTTCAGGTGGCCATAGTTGGGTCGACCTATCCATCATTGGATGCTTTGATTTCATAGCCTATTACCTAATTGTGGATATTCTACTGTATTTTGCAGCCTCATTTTTCACTCTCCGGCTACATGGCAGCCTTCACAATTTTCCTCCCAGTTGAAAGCTTTTTCGCCATCATGACAGGAGCCGCATTTCTGATGTTCACTTGGCCCTCCAGAATCGGTTGCCGCTTTTTTCCCTGCTTTTTCCGGTCTGATGGAAAAAAGCTGTAAATGGCAATTCCTACAATTGGGTTCCTCTGGATCGACGTGAGATTCATGGTCGAAGGTGACCTGGCCCGGGCTTGTTTCTCCCATTTCGAACAGAATTGGCTGGGGCAGATGCAATGCTGGATGTTGCGCTGCTATTTCGGTCGACGTTTCCATAGGTTTTGCGGTAAGGTCTCTGTTGAAAAAGCCCGAACCGATGCCGATGAAAATGAGTATCAGGAGCACTCCTAAAACGCCCATGGCTATGGATCCTGAACGTCCGGCAGCGATCAACGGGGGTGTGTGCGATACTTCGATGTCGGATGAAAACACCGGCAGATATTTGCTGGCCAGTCGAAAGATAACAAACCCCGCAGCAACAATCGATGCCGTAACCGCCACTTCCATCCAGCTGGGCACATATTCCACCCCTGCAGCAGCGCTCATGCCGGTGATGGCCACGTTGAGTCGACTCATGACAAAACCGATCAATACCAGAATAGCCCCTAAATATAGGCCGCCCATGCTGTTTCGAATCCTCGGTATTAAAAAGAGGATCATGGGCAACACCATGCCTAATCCGGCTTCCAGTAGAAAAAAGATGCTTTCTCGGGAGCCATCGAGTATATAGGGTAGCGCTTTTTGGGCAGATAGGTCTTGTATCCGCAAGACCAGCCAAACTCCCAAAACTACCACAATCACGCGACTGAGCCGCACCAACAATGAAAATTCCAATTGCTTTTTGAAGGCTCTGGCACTGAGATAGGATTCAAAGATCACCATGGCCAAACCGCCACCAATAGCGGAGATGAAGAAGAACAAAGGCAGCAAGCCGGAATACCATAGGGGATGCAACTTATCCGGTGTGATCACATACAACGTTCCCAACGATGACTGGTGCAGCGTTGACAGCAGGACTCCGATGATGACGATGGGAATCGTGATCGATCGTAACAACCGTAAGGGTTTATCTAATCGGAAGCGCTCGAACAATAACGGCAAGAATTCTAAAAAGAGCACTGTGGTGTAAAGCATGACGCACCAACCGACCTCGAACATGACCGAGTGTGGATTCCAGAGGATGATGGGATGCCAGATATTCCACGGTTTTCCCAGGTCGAACAGCAATGCGCCAATGACCAGCAGATACCCCAGAAAAGCGGTTAAAATGGTCGGTCGCAAAATGGGTTTGAAATCTTTCAAGTTGAATATGTAAACAGCGGCGCAAATGACAAAGCCACCGGCAGCCAAGCCAACGCCCACCAGGATATCGAATCCGATCCAGATGCCCCATGGAAATTGGTCGGATAGGTTCGTGGTCGCACCCAAACCATAATAGAAGCGATGGAATGTGGCATACAGCCCCAATGCCCAAATGATCAGCAACACGATTGGCCAGAAGGATAATTTGATCGATCTTAAATTCATTTTCGCCTCATCTCTCTGCAAAGCGCGATACCAGTTTAGAGAATAGTCATACTCTTGTTTCGTGGTATCGATAATGGTCTTTAGTCATCAAAAATAACATCGTGTTAATGATACGAACTTTTAGAAAAAATCACGATTGATCGATGTATGTTTTAAATTTTAAGTGACTTGTGAATCTTTTTGCGTAAAATGGTTAAAAGTTAGGCGGCCGCAAAATTATACCGCATGGGTTCTATTTTCTATGGGTTAGGATGATAAAATATCATCGATCTTATTGTCCTGCTCTTCCGACAATTTTATTCTACGATTGATGATCCACCAAATGCCGAAGAGTAAGACTCCACCAGTGGCGACGATGTTTGGAATTTTCGAGAGAACATTCCATGTCAATTTGGGATAGGGGTCTTGTTGCGACAGACGAGTAAATCCCAATTCCGAGAAGGGGAGGGGGGAGAGATATAACACACTGGTGCCGCCCGCTTCGGTGATCCCATAAATGTGAGGATAGTATTTTTCTGGACTCGCATGCAGCCGTTTCTGAGCTTCTCTGATTAATTCTGACCGATCTGCAAAAATGGTCGCACCAGTCGGGCAGGCGGCGGTGCATGCTGGTTGTTCGCCTTTGCGTAGAGCCTTTTCGTAACAAAAAATGCATTTTTGCACTCGTGGAACCGCTCTATCCCATTCATATTTCGGGATGCCGAACGGGCAGGCGATCATGCAATAGCGGCAGCCCATGCAGCGGTCGGCATCATAAATCACAGCGCCGCTTTCGGTTTTGATCAGAGCCAACACCGGACAGGCAGAGGCACAGGCGGGATCCAGACAATGCATACACTGACGCCTGATGTAAACCCCTCGGCGCTGGTCCATTGCCGTCCAATTATAAGCAGATAACATATGCGTGTCGGTCGTTCGGGGGTTGCCATTGATCTCTCGGCAGGCCATGACGCAGGCCTCGCAGCCGATGCACTTGGTGATATCTGTCAGTATAGCGGCCTTCATCCTTGTTCATCTCCCCTCATGGCGGATTCACTGCAGAGGAATGCTTGTTCGAATTTTTGCCAGGTTGAAGCATCCAGTTTTTCCAGCAAACCTGGCGCTAAAGTGCCGCCATCCTGAGCCGTTTGATGGGCGAGGGAGGGCTCTGCAACAATTGAGGTGAAGAATTGACGCATGCGTTCGAGTTCTGCCTTGAGCCATTTACGCGCTCTTTCACCCACATGCCATGCCGGCAGCGCCGCGGAAAGATCTGTGGGACGAAACGATATAGCCCAAGCCTGATCGATATTTTTCCCGATTGCCTGCGGATTTTGCGCCAGGGCAACGTTGACTTCGGTAATAGTACCATCCATAGGGGATGCGAAATGCAATGTTCGATCTCCTTGACGAAGGATCAATAAATGATCGCCCTTTTTAATAGTTGTTCCTTTTTTGGGAAGGACGATTTGATCTACCTTGCCAACAGAGTGGGTGATCAAGCGATCGATGCCTATTTTGATTTGTCCACTGGGCAACAATACGCTCCAAAGGTGGTTGGGTAGTAAAAATACCCCTTCTTGAAAAAAAAGTTGAGAAGCAGCGGTTGATGAATCACCAGAAGCTGTAACACGAGCCGGAGCTTTAGCATGTCGTAATTGAATCGCATAATCGATTAAGAGAAAAGCGATGACCATAGCGAGCACGATGAGCACTGTCATAGTATTCCTTCCTTTGATTGTTGATTTAGTTGTCGCTGTTGAAGAATTCCTTTACGAAATGATTCCATTGTTCATCGGTGAGGTGGCGAGCAAAGCCCGGCACCAACTCTCCGCCATCGGGTTTGGCTGGAAGTAAAGAACCAGAATATTGCCGGAGAAATTGGGCGCGGGCTATTTTCAGCCAATTGACCACCGAAAAACTATCGATCAGGTTGACCAAATTTCGTTGCAGGTTGCTTGGCTTGATTCTCAGAATCCAGTCTGTGGGCGACTGGTTTACGGCGATGATTTTGCCATCGACAGGGATTCGCTGCGTCACTTTGCGACCGGCAACGATGGCACGCCAGGCGGGATCACCTTGCCGCACTTTTTGATTTACAGCAGGCAATTCCAGGGCATCCGGCTCTCCGAATGCGTGCCGCGCAAACTCATCCATACCCACTTCGACCACGCCTTCGGTATTCACCCGCGCAAACGTATGGCTCGGATGGAGATAAAAATGTTCGCCGGATTTTGCTTCAGCGCCTGCCGCTTGGGTTGTTGCTGATTGTTTTTTGGCTGTCACCTCCCGCCAATAGCTGATGGCGATGATGATGACGAACATGGCGGCCACGAGTGCAAAAACCATATTGAACCTCCTCTAAAAAAATATGCATACACAGATTTTCGGACAAATATTATGCCAAAATATTAGTTACTATGTAAAAATAATAAACAAGTATAAAATTAATAATATCAATAACATATAAAATATTATGATACTCATTAAAATCCATATTGGGATGAAATAAAATAAAAGATTGATGATAAATTAAACATAAAACGATTTTAAACAATAAAGGTAATGCTAAATTTAATAGAAATAAGATATTTAATATGTTGTAAAAATAAACATTCTTATCGCGGTCAATCAATAACTATATTGAGTATTTCAACAGATCATGGCGTTTTCTGAAATTTTCCCTTGGTTCATAAACTATGGAATAAAATCTCTTCGAATACAGCTCTGGTTTACGATCCAATCAATTCGCTGAAAAACATCACCCGTAAACCCATTTTTTGGGTTTTCAAAATGATATCTCGAAATCGCCTTTTGAACATTTTTATTGTTTTGTTGTTGACAATTGATAAGATTCTGTATATATTAAGGTAAATAGGAATGTGTCTACCCCAAGATTCTTTGTCGATCGTCGGTTTTATCCTTCACAGTGGTGAATTGCAGAAAATTCAATCGTTGATATAGGATCCGGTTATACTTCTATTCTGTGTCAAGACTTTTATTAAGCTCAATCGAATTCACCCATTAGGTGGTAGTTAAGAATTTGACTCGCGACTTGACACAGAATCCAGGTTCTATCCATTAGTATGTTGAGTGTATTTAAATTTATTCATTGCACTTATTTGATGGGAATTTATTAATTCAACTCGAGAGCTAACGGCAAAAAGGGGGGCTTCCGTTAATTAAGGGATAACTCAACAAGATTGGAGTTCACTATGAAAATAAGAAACTTTTTCATGCTTTGTGTGGTCATTTTTACCAATCAACTTTTTTCGGAAAATTATTTGATCAATGGTGGACAGGAATCGCAGATCAATTATCAGATGGTACAAAAAGTGGAACCCGTTGCTGGTACCAATAAATTAGTGCTCAGCTACGTCATTCCCGAGAATTTTTCTTCTCCTACGTATGTACAAAAGATCAGTTCTTTTCGCATCGATTTTTCGGTGCCGCCTACGAATAGGGAAGAGGAAGTCGATCAGCGCGGAAATAAGATTTTGCGCGCCACATGGATGCGTCCGCAGGGTATGATTACCTCGACGATACAAATGACGGCCTTGAACAGCACTGGTTTGCAACGGATTCGCACGCAGGCGACGTTCCCGCTACCTCCGCTTTCTGCGGCCGAAAAAGTCTATCTCGTCCATACCGAACAGGTCCCAGCCAACCATCCAGAGATCGTGGCAATGGCCAGAAAACTCACGGCCGAAAGTAAAACCGAATTCGATGCGGTGCAGCAAATCCTTACATGGGTTGTGGACCATATGCAATATGTGCTGACACCGCAAAGCTATGATGCCATGTACTCGTATCGCACCGGCAAGGGTAATTGTCAGAACTATTCCCATCTTTCCGCTGCCTTGATGCGTGCTGTTGGGATACCTGCGCGTATCGTCAACGGCATCACCCTGAAGGAGCCCTATGATGTAAAAACCTCTCGTGGAATTTACACGCTGCGTATGGCACAAGGTCGGCATTCGTGGATCGAAGTCTATTTTCCGGATTTGGGCTGGGTACCATTTGATCCACAGCAGACGGCCTTGTATGTGAGCAATCGCTTCATCCGCGTGGAAATCGGATTGGATAACAATGAAACCTGCAACGATGGCCTCATCCGCTGGACACAGTCGCGCGGTAGCAGCGGCCAACCGGATTTCGAGGAAATCATCAATGCGTCTTTGCCGACGGACAGAGTCTCATTGACGGCGGAAAAGCAAAATTATGGTCCCAAGAACCTGTTGTTTTGTCCGCCCGTGGAAGCTGTTTTTACCAAATTGACGCTGGCGCCACCCCCTCCACCACCAAAGCCGATGGAAATGCAAACCATGCGCCGATTAGCGTATACCGCGCCCATTACCATCGGTAATCTGGAATTTCCGCAGGACATGGATTTCAGCGTCACCCGTGGGCCTGCCCAACCATCACAAGGCGGGCAGATGGAGATGCGGAAGAACTTTTTAGTGGAAACTTCGGAATATGTGACCACGCAGGGCAAGGAATATGCGCAAACATTTATTTTACATAAACCTACTAAAATATCTAAAGTTGGTCTGGCCTTGCATAAATTCGGAGGCGATGGCCAGCTATGGGTGGAACTGCTCAAAGACGATGGCAGTGGCAAGCCAGGCGAGTATCTCTCCACCAGTGAATATTTGAATTTGGGTCAGATCAAATATAGCCCTGGATATGATTGGGTGGATTTTGAATTCAAAGACCAACCCATTCTTTCCCCCGGCAGATATTGGATCGCCCTCGGCTTTACGGGAAGTCCCATCGTCAATTGGTTTTTCAGCTATAGCAAAGTGGTGGGACCACCCGATGGAACCCGATATAAAACGATTTTTGATGAAACCTGGAGTCGCGCTCTTTCTTTTGAATTCAACTATCGCATTATCGGGTTGACTTCGGAATGATGAGGATTTGTTTATGCAGCTTTTTCGGAAATCGACTGGCCAGAAGTTCATTCTCACCCACGATATTGGTACCAGTTCCAACAAGGCGGTGTTGTTTACTGAATGCGGTGATCTAATAGCGGTTGCCAAGCAGGAATATTCTTTGTTTCATCCGCGACCCAACCATGTTGAGCAGAATCCGTTCGACTGGCTGGAGGCGGTCTATAGCACCACCAAGCAGGTGGTCAAAGACAGTAAAATTCATCCTCGGGATATCGTTGGCATTACTTTCGCCTGTCAGATGCAGACGACGGTGGCCGTAGATCATACAGGCCAGCCAGTCATGCCTGCTATCTCTTGGCTCGACACTCGTGCTGAAGAAATCATGCGGCGTTTTTGGCGGCCTCCGCGCATTAAAGGTTATAATCTGTTTTATCTTTTACGGTTTTTAGCCATTACCGGTGGTTCCCCCGGTCACACTGGCAAGGATCCCATTGGTAAAATCCTTTGGTTGAAGCACCATCATCCCGATCTATTTGCCAAGGTTTACAAATTTCTGGACGCCAAGGATTTTGTCATTTTTCATCTGACCGGGCAGTTCGTCAAATCAGTGGATATGGCGGTTGTTTGGTGGTTGTTGGACACGCGGCGAAATCGCAATCAATGGCACCCGTTGTTATGCCGGTTAGCTGGCATCGAACCCGAACGATTGCCGGAAGTTCGTGAAAGTGCTGCCATCGTTGGTCACCTCCAAAAGGCAGTCGCCGCGAAGATGGGGTTACTGCCGGGTACGCCGGTCATCAATGGCGCTGGCGATATCCCTTCCTCTGCCTTGGGCTCTGGCGCCATCGAAGAAGGGGAGCTCAACATCCGCCTTGGCACCAGCGGAGGTGTCTCTGGCCATTTCACCCAGCGTAAGATCGATCTTACCCATTACGCCGGTTGTATTGGCAGTGCTTATCCGCAAAAATATTATCTCGCGCTGGCGCACCAGGAAACAGTTGGTTTATGTTTAGAATGGCTGAAAAGTAAAGTCATCCTTGAATCCCCAAAGGCGGATTTATCCTCAGAAGAGGTGTTTCGGATTTTTGATGGCTTGGTCGAACAGACGCCGGCAGGGGCTGGTGGTTTGATTTTTACGCCATGGATGTACGGTGAAAGATGTCCGCTGGATGATCATTTTGTACGGGCTGGTTTCTTCAATCTCAGCCTGCAACATTCACGCGGCCATATCTTACGAGCGATATTTGAGGGGATCGCCTTCAACCTTCGTTGGGCAATGGAAACCATTGAAAAACTCTATCAGCCGGTGCCCTCTTTGTACATCATAGGAGGCGGCGCCAAAAGTGATATCTGGTGTCAAATCATCGCAGATGTCACAAATCGTACAATCAAACGGGTCGCCAATCCACAAGAAGCCAATGCTCGAGGCGTGGCTCTATTGGCCAGTCACAGTCTGGGTTTCATTCCATCTTTTTCCGACATAAAAAAATACATTAAAATTGATCGACAATTCACTCCCAATTTTCAGACACGGGAATTGTACGATCGCTTGTATAAAGAATTTAAAAATCTCTATAAACAAAATAAAAAATGGTATCGGAGATTGAATGGTTAGTTGCCTTTGTTCGACTCATCCAATAAAGTTTTATTTCAGTGATCGCTCGCATTTTCCCTCCACTCGGTCGAAGAAGCTGGTTGCTTCCCATGCATTTCTTGGATTCTCACACTGCTTAGCAAAGTAAGGTACAAACCGGTGTAAAAATGATCACTTGATGAACAGCGAACAGGGGGCATCATTTTATATCTTGGAGCTGAAATCGACAAGTTCAAAGCACCTCCTGGTTTATCGTAATCAAGAAGCCGATACATATGAGATATTGAAGCTTTTAAAAAGAGACCAAAATCCATTTGGATTTTTATAAAAATTTGCTTACATTTAATATTTAAATTTTACGCCTAATTTCTGCTGGTAAAAGGATGGGTATCATGAAAACTATTACTGAGCAAGTCATTCTTCGAGCCATTGAACATCGGCGTACCTTATCCTTTCCCTTTATTGCGGTTACAGGCAGTAATGGTAAAACAACGACTAAGCGAATGATCTCCACCATTCTGCAGCAAGCCGGGCGGGTTTATGATTTCGACTATTATTCCGACGTTGCCAATAAGATTGCGGCGGAATTGCTGCAGATAAAGGATTGTTATGATTGGGCATTGGTCAAATTGGGTGCAGTAGAGCCAGAATCGGTGCGAATGTCTGCGGAATTGATCAAACCATTTGTGGGAATTATCACCAACGTCGGTGAAGCCCATTTGAGCCACCATGGATCGATCGAGAAAATTGCCCAAGAGAAGCGGTATTTATTACATAATATTTCTCCAGAGGGTGCGGCTGTCATCAATCGCGATAATGAATATACTCGCGACATGGCCAAGGACTTTGCGGGAAGAGTTCTATTTTTCGGGCTGAGTGAACTGTGCGACTTTTGCGCTACCAATATCGACCATTTAGGCCCAGAAGGAACTGCCTTTACCATCTGTCGTAAAGAAGGCAATAGTCTGCGGTTGCATATGCCCATCTATTCTCTTGGTGACGTCTATAACGCCTTAGCTGCAGTCGCAGTTGCAGATTTTTTTCATATTGATGATGAAAAGATTGTTATCGCACTGGAGAAGCATTTTCGTTTGCCAGACGGGCGCGGTGCGCTTCATAATTGTGTCCAAAACATTCGAATTATAGATGACACCTATGATGCCACTCCTCAGTCGTTGATGAAATCAACCAAGGCGTTACTCGAATTTAAGGAATATAGCAATCGACTAATCCTGATTATGGGTGATATGTCCGAATTGGGCGAACAATCGCCAACCATGCATGCAATGATGGGGCATTACCTTGCTGCTCTGCCGATCGACATGATCTTATTGGTCGGGTCGGATGTAAAAGCCACAGAGGAGGCGATCAAAAAACATCCCCTTGATAAAATGAAGTTGAGATCGTTCTCCGATTTAGCATCGGCAAAAACCTGGCTGTTATCCGAATTGGCAGCAAACGATACCGTTCTTATTGAAGGTAGCGACGAGGAAGATTTCTCTCAGTTGGTCAAGCATTTGCTCCAGAGCTTGTCCCCAAATACTGCAACGAAAACCGGCATGAATAATTAAAGAGCTCGCTCGTCTCCTTTTTTATGTTAATAAAGGTCTTGGTTAGACCGATAAGGTGATCGGACAATGCGCTGGTTCCGAGCTGATTTGCATATACATACAGTATTATCCGCTTGTGCTGACCTCAGCATGGGACCGCGAGATATCGTTCGCACCGCCTTAGCGAGGGGTCTAGACATCATCGCCATCACCGATCATAACGCTGCCGAAAATGTGGCCGCCGTTCATCAGATAGCGCAAACACAGGGATTGACGGTGATCCCGGGAATCGAAGTGAGCAGCCGCGAGGAAATTCACTTTATCTGTCTGTTCCCGGATGTCGAGACAGTGATGAGGTTTAATGCATTCGTTCGCCAGAATTTACAGGAAGGGGAATATGATAGCAGCCTGCTGGGGCCACAAATCGTCTGCGATGCCGATGAGAATATCATCGCCGAGAATACATCGTGGCTGGCTCTACCGATTAAAAAGTCCTATCAGGAGGTTGCTGAGCAAGTAGTTCAATACGGCGGCATCATCTACCCAGCGCATATCGAACGACGTGCCAACGGCATCCTGCCCATCCTCGGCTTTCTCCCAAGCAATCTGCCGTATGATGTGGTAGAAGTGTCGAAAAGGGTGGATCCAAAAGAGGCGGAGGCGCGTTATAGTCACAACCAAAAGCTAACGGTCCTCACCGCCTCGGATGCACACGATCTGGAACAGATCGGTGTTGCCCCAACGTATTTCTGGTTGGAGCAACCGACCTTTGCGGAGATTCGCGCTGCCTTGCTGCGCCAGGATCAAAGAGTTGTTCGTCTGACACCATCAGGAGAAGATGAGATTCGTTAATTTTTTGAAAGGAATCCTATGAACGAGCAATTAGGAACAGAAGAAACGATCGATTGTTTAGAATCTTATCCGGAAGGTGACCCTTCGGTGCTCATTCCTCTCTTGCAGGATATTCAAGAGATATATGGATATTTACCGGAAGAGGAGCTGGTTCGCGTGGCCAAACATACCCACTTGCCGTTGAGTCGGGTTTATGGCGTGGCGACGTTTTACAATCAATTTCGTCTCAAACCTCTGGGGCGCCATGTGATTCGGGTATGCCGCGGCACCGCTTGCCATGTGAAAGGCTCCTTTGATTTGCTCACCACACTGGAAAATGAGCTGGGCATTAAGGCAGGCGATACCACTCGTGACCGCAAGTTTACCCTCGAAACCGTCGCCTGCATCGGTGCTTGCAGTATTGCGCCCGTCATCACCATCGACGGTGAATTCTATGGCGGGCTCACGGTAAAATCCCTTCAGAAATTATTGGCCAAATTTAAAGACGAGTCGGAGTGATAACGTAATGAATACCTTTGCGCATATTTTGACCAATTGCAAGCACAACCGAGAACATCCATGTGCCCAATTTATTGAATGCATCGCTACAGGAGAAAAGTGCCTGAATGTCAGCGAACCTTCGGCTGCGCTGAATGATCTTAAAGATCGTTTGCTTTTACGTCGCCACGAAAAGCCGGTCATCCTCATCGGTATGGGCACCTGCGGACTTGCCAACGGTGCCCAAAAAGTATTCGAAGCGGTAAAGGCCTTTTTGGAAGAGCATCACATCGCCGCAGAGATCATCCCCACAGGATGTATCGGTTACTGCTCCCGCGAAGTGATATTGGATATCAAATTGCCGCAACGGCCGCGCATCAGTTATGGACAGGTGCAGCCGCAGGACGTGCCCATGCTTCTGGAGGCAACCCTGCAAAAAAACGAGGTCATCACTGATAAACTATTGGGTGTGTTTCATGAGCAGGGGATGAATGGATGGGGCGATTTGCCGGATATTTCACAACTATCCTTTTTCCGTAAGCAGAAAAAATATGTTTTGGAAAACTGCGGCATCATCGATCCCGAGAGCATCGATCAGTATTTGGCTCGCGGCGGTTATCGGGCATTATCCAAGGTTTTGCATACGATGACACCCATAAAAGTCATCCAAGAAGTGATGGATGCAGGACTACGCGGACGTGGTGGCGGAGGTTTTCCCACCGGCAAAAAATGGGAACTGGCGCATAAAGAGAAAAGCGAGCAGAAATATCTGATCTGTAATGCCGATGAAGGCGATCCCGGCGCTTTTATGGATCGGGCGTTATTGGAAAGCGATCCGCATCGCGTCATCGAGGGCATGATCATCGCTGCTTATGCCATTGGAGCCTCTCAGGGATACATCTATTGCCGTGCCGAATATCCGTTGGCGATCAAACGCCTGCAAAAAACACTTGCCGATGCCGAAAGCTACGGACTGTTGGGCGACAATATTTTGGACAGTGGTTTTTCGTTTCATCTGAAAATCAAAAAGGGAGCGGGTGCCTTTGTTTGTGGCGAAGAAACCGCCTTGATCCATTCGATCGAAGGCAAACGCGGCATGCCACGACCACGACCGCCCTTTCCATCGACCGCTGGTTTGTGGGGAAAACCCACGGTCATCAATAATGTGGAGACCTTTGCCAATGTTTCCAACATCATCAATCAAGGCGCCAGCGCCTATGCGGCCATAGGGACCGCTGGCTCGAAGGGCACGAAAATCTTTGCACTCTCCGGCAAGGTGACCAACACCGGATTGGTTGAGGTACCCATGGGTACTACCCTGCGCGAGGTGATCTTTGACATTGGCGGTGGCGTGCCCAACGGTAAAGCCTTCAAAGCGGTGCAAATTGGTGGGCCTTCGGGAGGCGCATTGCCCGAGTCGGTGATCAATACGCCCATCGACTATGAATCGCTGAAACAAATCGGCGCCATGATGGGCTCCGGCGGGCTGGTGGTTATGGACGAGACCACCTGTATGGTGGACGTCGCCAAGTATTTTATGACCTTCATCCAGAGCGAGTCCTGCGGTAAATGCATTCCCTGTCGCGAAGGCACCAAACGTCTGTTGGAAATCCTCGAGCGACTAACGCAAAGTTATCGCAGCGAAAAATCTCCTGAAGAAGCCCTGTTGCGCTTTCAGGGCATGTTATATCTCGAACGATTGGCAGAGGTCATCAAGAGTACTTCGCTGTGTGGCCTGGGCCAGACCGCGGCTAATCCAGTGCTCAGCACATTGCAGTATTTCCGAGACGAATATGAAGCTCATCTCTACGATCGCAAATGTCCTGCTGGTCACTGCCGTGAACTGTTGACCTATCGCATCGATACGGAAAAATGCACCGGTTGCACCGTCTGTGCAAGAAAATGTCCGCAAAATGCCATCATCGGCGAGCGCCAAAAGGCACATTACATCATCGATGAGCGATGTATCCGATGCGATCAGTGCCGGGCTAATTGCAAATTCGAAGCGATTTATGTGGAATAATAAACGATTAAAATTATGATCATTTGTACATGGATTCTTTGTTGACTCTATCGTAGAGTTTTGAAATTCCGCCAAATAGGTGAATTAGATTGCGCTTGACACAGAATGTGAGTTTTAACCACTGTTGGTTTCATACTCGGTATCTGTCGAGGGAAAAATTTATTAGCCCCATCAGCAGGCTTGGATAAATTGAAAGTCGACCATAAATTCCGATTTAGAAGATAAGAACTGACAAGTACCGAAAAATTGGGATTAGAGCATGAAAATTACCATAAATGGAAAACAAGTCTGGGCTAACCCGGGGGAGACCATTCTCACCGTTGCGGAACGCGAAGGCATCCAAATACCTACGCTCTGCTATCTCAAAGGATTCTCGCCCACCGGTTCCTGCAGAATCTGTGTGGTAGAAGTGGAAGGGCAACGCAATCTGGTTCCCGCCTGTGCCTTTCCGGTGAATGAGGGGATGAACGTCAACACCAATACCGCTGCAGTAAGGCGAGCGCGCAAGACGATTATCGAATTATTGATTGCCAATCATCCTCAAGATTGCCTGATTTGCGTGCGCAATGGGAACTGTGAATTGCAATCATTAGCGGCTCAGTACGGCGTGCGCGATTTGCGCTACGGCGGCGAAAGGCGCGGTGGCAAGATCGATGTGGCCAGTCCTTCCATCGAGCGAGATCCGGAAAAGTGTATCTTGTGTGGCCGGTGTGTGAGGGTATGCCACGAAGTGCAGAATGTAGGTGCCATCGATTTTATCCGTCGCGGTTTCCGTTCAGGTGTGGCGCCGGCCATGGATGGCAGTTTGAATGCCATCGCCTGTGTGTTTTGTGGCCAGTGTATTGTGGTTTGTCCCGTTGGCGCGTTACGGGAGAAGAGCAGCCAAAAGGCGGTTTGGGAAGCCATCAACAGCTCACAAAAGCACGTAGTGGCGCAGGTGGCACCGGCGGTGCGCGTCGCGTTGGGCGAGGAATTTGGCATGGAGCCAGGCTCGGTGGTAACAGGCAAGATCGTCGCTGCTTTGCGGCGATTGGGAGTGGATCGCGTTTTCGATACCAATTTTGGCGCCGATCTGACGATCATCGAGGAGGCCAGCGAACTGATCGGCCGCATCAAGAACGGCGGCAAAATCCCGATGCTCACCTCTTGCAGCCCCGGATGGGTGAAATACATCGAGCATTTCTATCCCGATCTTCTGCCGCATGTCTCCACGTGCAAATCGCCGCATGAGATGGAGGGCGCGCTGATCAAATCTTTTTATGCGCAAAAGATGGGCATCGATGCCAAGGATATTTTTGTTGTCTCCATCATGCCGTGTATCGCCAAAAAGTTCGAATCGCAACGGCCAGAGCTGGGCAGTGAGTATGCGGATGTGGATGCTGTATTGACCACGCGAGAATTGGCGCGAATGATCAAGACCGCTGGCATCGATTTTCAAAAGTTGCCGGATGAGCCCTTTGACGATCCGATGGCCGAAGCCACCGGAGCGGCGGTCATTTTTGGCGCCTCCGGAGGGGTGCTCGAGGCAGCAGTACGAACCGCGCACTTTTTCCTGACGGGCAAGGATATGGAAAATATCGATTTCATGCCGGTGCGCGGCATGGCTGGTGTAAAAGAGGCGGAGGTCAACATCAACAATATCAAACTAAAAGTAGCTGCGGTAAGCGGGCTGAAAAATATCGATCAATTCCTGGCAAAAGTACGGGAGGGGAATTCCCCCTATCACTTGATCGAAGTGATGGCCTGCCCCAATGGCTGTGTCAACGGCGGCGGACAGCCACTGCCCTCCGATCCGCTCAAGATTCAGCGACGCATCGAAGCGCTCTACGCCATCGATCGTTCGCTGCCCAAACGCAGCTCGCATCATAACGAAGCGGTACAATGGCTCTATCAGCAATTCCTCGGCGAGCCGAATGGCCATAAGGCTCACGAGTTATTGCACACACACTATGTAGCGCGCGAGTAACCATACATGGCGGTTGTTTGGACATTAGAAGAGAGATGTAAGCGCTGTTATACCTGCATCCGCGAGTGCCCGGCCAAAGCCATAAAGGTCGAGCGCGGACAGGCAAAAGTGTTGGATGACCGTTGTTTGGGCTGCGGCCATTGTGTGATGGTGTGTTCGCAAAAGGCCAAAGCCGTGCTCAGCGGTGTGGTGACAACCGTCTCTTTTCTACAAGATGATGCCCCTGTGGCAGCATTGTTGGCGCCTTCTTTTCCGGCCGCTTTTCCGCAATATAGCAGTGGGCAGATTGTGGCTGCTCTCAAACGCTGTGGTTTCCGTTATGTGGTTGAGGTTGGTTATGGTGCCGATTTGATCAACCGTGAGTATTACCGCGCCATCAGCACTGGCCTCGATGCTTCTGGCCAGCCGTTGCCCATGCCACTAATCGCCAGTTCCTGCCCGGTCATCGTAGAATTGATCGAAAAGTATATCCCCGAACTTTTACCGAATCTGGCCAAAATCGTCTCACCGATGATCGCCACGGGTCGCGTTGTTCATCAATTATACGGACAGCACGTACGAACGGTGTTTATCGGCCCCTGTACGGCGAAAAAAATCGAGATGATCCAGCCGCAGGTCAGGGATGCGGTATCCGAAGTGCTCACTTTTAACGAATTGCTCACCCTATTTCATCAGTTCGATATCGATCCCTCTCGATGCGAAGAACAAGCATTTGATCCGCCGCACGCCTATCTGGGTGGGCTCTATCCCGTCTCCGGCGGACTGTTGCGCAGTGCCGGATTGCCGTTCGACCTTCTTAACAACGACGTCATCGTCACCGAAGGAAAGGCGCGCGTACTCAAACTATTGGAATCCATCCGCAATGGCGAGATCAAAGCCAAGATGGTGGATGTATTGTTTTGCGAAGGCTGTATCAACGGACCGTTCATCGATTCGGAGATCAATGATTTTACGAGGAAGCAAAAAGTAGTGGCCTATATCGAAAACAAGCGTGCCCAGGTGGATTACGCAAAATGGAAGGAGAATATCCTCAGCCATCAATCTGTTAATATTCATCGCGAATTTTCTGCCAAGCCGGTCATCGCCATAAAACCCACGGAAGAACAACTGCAGCAGATTCTGCATAGCATCAAAAAGTTTTCCGTTACCGATGAATTGAATTGTGGCGCTTGTGGGTATCCAACCTGCCGTGAATACGCCACAGCCGTTTTTCAGGGGCTTGCCGAGGAAGAAATGTGCATGCCGTATCTGATCGATGAGCACGAACGCACCCAGAATGAATTGCGTAAATCCCTGCAAGAGCTGGCAGAAACGCAGGAACAATTGATCCAGCACGAAAAATTGGCCTCAATCGGTCAATTGGCTGCCGGCGTTGCCCATGAAGTCAACAATCCATTAGGTTCGATCATGCTCTATGCGCATCTGGTGTTGCGGCAACTCAAGGGAGATGATCAAAAGGCCAATGACCTCAAGTTCATCGTCGAAGAAGCCAAACGTTGCCAAAAAATCGTCGCAGGGTTGCTCAATTTTGCTCGGCAGGGGCAGCTTTCGCTGCGGCCTGCCAGGATTCACCGGGTGCTGCAAAAGCTGGAATCGGTCATCCGTAAACAACCGCTGTTCGAAAAAGTCAAGATAGAGATTCAGCAGGAGGGGCCGCTGCCGGAAATGTCGATTGATGTCGACCAGATCTATCAAGTCTTTTTGAATATGGCCATCAATGCTGCCGAAGCCATGCCGGCTGGTGGGCAGTTGACCATTCATAGCTGTCACCTTCCGGATCACAACCTCGTGCGGATCACCATAGCCGACACCGGAGTGGGTATTCCAGCGGAAAATCTCGGCAAATTGTTTACACCTTTTTTTACTACCAAGCAGATCGGCAAAGGAACCGGCCTGGGTTTGGCCATTGCCTATGGCATTATCAAGATGCACCGCGGGCAAATTAAGGTGTCCAGCACCGTAGGTAAAGGCACGCAGTTCACGATCGATTTGCCAGTGACGATTCATACTACCAATCATCCTTTAGGTGAGGAGTTGATCTATGAAAAAAATCATCCTTCTCATTGACGATGATGCCGATATCATCGAAATCAATCGCGCCGTTCTGGAAAGGGCTGGATATGAGGTGCGGGTGGCCTATAATGGTCAGGAAGGCATCCAATCCATCCAGGAGGTAAAGCCGGATTTGATTGTGTTAGACGTCATGATGAGCACGCCAGGAGAAGGCTTTGAGGTGGCGCAATGGGTGCGCCGCCAGGAAGCTACGCGCCAGATTCCGATCTTGATGGTGACCAACGTCAACAAAGAGTCGGGATTTAACTTGCGCATCGGCCCAGATGAATCTTGGAATCCGGTGGATGATTTTATCGATAAACCGATCAGCCGTGAATTATTACTGCAAAAAGTTGCAGCGTTATTGAATAAAAAGGAATAGGGTTCGTTATGTCGCACAAAGTACTGATGGTTGATGATGATGCCGATCTTTTAGCGGTTTTCGTGCCTGTTTTGGAAAAGGCGGGGTATCAAGTGGAATTGGCTTATAACAGCAGCGAAGGGCTGGAAAAATTCAAATCGTTCAAGCCCGATGTGGTTTTTGTCGACTTGGCCATGGAGCACTTTGATTCTGGTTTTGTGCTCTGCCACAAGATCAAAGATTTGCCTGAAGGCCGTCAGACGCCGGTGATCATTATGACTGCAGCCAGCCATGAGACCGGCATCCGTTTTTCCACCCAGACCAGTGAAGAGCGCAAATGGATTCGCGCCGATGATTATATAGATAAACCCATACCACCTCGGGATTTATTGCAGTACTTACAGGAAAAAATTTTTAAAGAGCATAACACAATGGCATGAGCATCGACAACGCCAACATCCTCGTCATCGACGATGAAACTGGAATGCGCGAGGGCCTGCGCCGAATTTTTACGGCGCATGGCCATTCGGTAGTCACCGCCTCCACCGGCACAGAAGGCATTGCCCTCGGCACCGCCATGGAGTACGATTTGTATTTTATCGATCTGCGCATCGGCGACGTCGATGGCGAAGAGGTTCTGAGCGCCATCAAAAATAAATTTCCCGAAGCCATTTGCATCATCATCACCGGTTATGCATCCATCGAAACCGCGGTGATGACCACCCGCTTGGGCGCGTATTATTACGTAACCAAGCCCTTTATGCCAGATGAAATCGAGCTGTTGCTGCAGCGCGCCCTGGAACGCCGAGCCGATATCCTCGAGACGCGAAGACTGCGCGCTGAACAAGCAAAACGATTGCTGGAAGTAGCGCAGGAAAAATCGCGCATCCGTACCATCGTCCAATCCCTGGACGACGGCGTGTTGGTGATGAACCAGCAGGGGGAGGCTGTTTTCGTCAACCCCCGTTTTTTATCTCTATTGGATATCCAGTGCGAAGCCCCGATTGGGCAAAACATCCATCCACTGTTGCCAAAGCCCTTGTCCGACCAGATTAACGAAATTTTACTGAAAAAAGAAACCCTCTCGTCCCTCCGCCAGGAGATCATCATCCATCCTCCGGCCAATTTAGTGATCATGGCCAACACCACACCCATCGTCGATGATGCCGGCGAGTTGATCGGGGTGGTGTCGGTGCTGCGCGATATTTCCGAACTCAAACAACTGGAGCTGTTAAAATCGCAGTTCGTCAACATGGCCGCCCATGAATTGAAGGCACCGTTGACGGCCATTCAGGGCTATCTGGAAATGGTGTTGGATCGTACCCTCGGCGACGATCAGGCGACTTATGATGAATATCTGCGACGCTCTCATGAACGCATCAAAGCCCTCATTCAATTGATCAATGACTTGCTCAATATCTCCCGTATGCAGGCGGGGAAAATTCGCCGCGAGATACAACTGCTCGATTTAGCCGAAATTCTGCGTGGATTGTTGGAGTTTTATAAAAATGAAATCGAAAAACATCAATTAACGTTGGTAGAAGAAATTGTTGCGCCCCTACCGGTGGAAGCCGATCGCGAGGAGATGCAACGAGTCTTCTCAAATCTAATTTCTAATGCGATAAAATATAACCGTCCCTCTGGCAACATTAGAGTAACTGCGGCTATTGAAGGCAGAAACGTGCGCGTCCAAGTGAGCGATAGTGGCATCGGCATGACGCCCGAAGAAAAAGCGCGCGTATTCGAAGAATTCTTCCGCGCCAAAAATGCTTATACCCGGCAGATTACGGGCACTGGCTTGGGTTTGGCCATCGTTAAAAAGACCGTAGATCTATACGCCGGCAAGGTGACCGTCGACAGCGTTTTTCAGCAGGGCACAACTTTCACCGTCTATCTACCCCTGGCCCAGAAAAATTGATGGTCACCATCCGAAATTACTTGAATATTGATAAAAGTTTTCGTAAAATAATAGACTGGAAAAATAAATTTTATCAGGACCCGTTGAAAACCTTTAGATTAGCAGAAATCGTCGAATCATTGGGCTTAGAGTCGCTGAGCGGGCCATTCGATCTCCATCGACAGGTCAGTGGCGTGTGTGTTTCCGATATGCTGAGCGACGTGATGGCGAACATTCCCAGGGATGCGATCTGGATCACCAACCAGATCCACGAAAACGTGGTTGCGATTGCCTATTTTCGCCACTTGGCAGCAGTCATTTTGACCGAACAACATCGACCCGAGGCCACAATCATCGATACAGCTCAGCAAAAGGGTGTTTCGGTTTTCACTACCGATGGTTGTGCATATGAGGTTGCCGGCCGCCTCTGGGAATTAGGATTACGGGCACCTTGTTCAGGCGGATCCGGCTGATGCCATGCGCGAATTATCATTGCATATTCTCGATATCATCACAAATTCTATCGAGGCCGGGGCAACGCGAGTGATCCTGCTGATCGAGGAACTCGAATCCCAAAATCGCCTGCGTATTGTAGTGCGCGATAACGGCCGCGGCATGTCTCCGGAAATATTGAAGCAGGTGATGGATCCCTTTACAACCACACGCACGACCCGACCCGTTGGCATGGGACTGCCGCTTTGGTCACAGGCAGCGGAGCGCAGCGGAGGCAAGATCGAGATATTTTCTCCGGAAGGGCAAGGCACAACGGTTGTAGCCGAGTTTAGGTTACACCACCTCAATCGGGCTCCGCTCGGAGATATCGCTGGAACGATGGTAAACCTCATCGTCAGCGCCCAAGATGTTCATTTTTACTACCTCCACTGCACCGACAGCGGTTGTTTCGGTTTTGATTCCTATTGGTTGTATGGACGAATGGCAGAAACGGGCGAGTCGCTCTATGCGTTATTGCCCAAAGCAACGGCTGAAATCAATTGGAAGCTAAAGTGCATCAACTCGAAGGCATGATATTTTCGTTATAACTTTAATATTTTTAATAATTAAAATATTTTGGAGGTACTTGTGAAAACATTGGCAGATTTGCGCGAAATCAGAGAAAAGGCCAAGCGGGAGATGGCCGCTCGCGAACAATCGGCTAAATACCGAATTGTGGTGGCGATGGGAACCTGTGGTATCGCCGCTGGCGCGCGCGATGTGATGACGGCTATCATCGATGAACTCAACAAGCGCAACATCACCGATACTGTTGTCTCGCAGACCGGCTGTTTGGGGTATTGTGATCAAGAACCACTGGTTCAAGTGAGCCGGCAAGGGGCCGGAACCATCACCTATGGGAAAATCACCCCGGAAATCGCACGACACATTGTCGCTGAACATATCCAAAAAGATCGTGTTTTAGCTGACCATGTGTTCATGCAGCAATAGAAATTCCTTAAATTTTATGATTCAGAGAAAAGGAGAGCGACCATGGCGGATCTGAAAGAAATCGATAAAATCGTCGCCAATTACAAAGAGACCAAAACACCCTTGATTTATATCCTCAAGGATGTTCAGAAACAATTTGGCTATTTATCCGAAGAGGTGCTCACCCATGTAGCCAAGCTGACAAAACAACCGCTGAGTGAAATCTATGGGGTGGCCACATTTTATAGCTTGTTTACCGTTAAACCCAAAGGCCGGCACATCGTGCGATGCTGTAATAATGCCCCCTGTCATGTCAATGGCTCGAAAGAAGTTCTGGAAGGGATAAAAAACTATCTTGGGGTAGAAGTTGGCGAAACGACGACCGATGGTATCTTTACTTTAGAGTTCACCAGCTGTTTGGGTGTTTGTGCTGTGGCGCCGGTCATGATGGTGGACGACCAGGTGTATGGTAATTTGACCCCCGAAAAAGCGATTGCGATCTTGAAGGATTATAAATTGAAAGGATTGTCGAATGCATAGAATACACATCATCATTGCCATGGACCCGCATACGATTTCTCAGGGGGCGCGGGCGGTCAAAGACGCTTTGCTTCGCGACTTGGCCCTGGCTGGCCTCTCGCAGGAAGTCAAAGTGGTAGAGACCGGAAGTTTGGGCATTTATAATAAAGGCGTGGTGCTGGTAGTCTTTCCTGATGCGGTTTATTATGCCGGTGTCAAAGTAGAAGATGTGGCGGAAATCATCTCCGAGCATCTGATCAAAGGTCGGGTGGTGGAAAGACTGCGTTATTTAGACGTACCGACCGAGGTGGGGGTGGCTGTTGAAAAACCGGCGCGTTTGGGAAAGCAATTAAGAGTTGTCCTTAAAAATGCCGGCATCATCGACCCCACCAACATCGAGGAATATATTGCTGCTGATGGATATGAAGCCTTAGGCAAAGCCCTCACCGAGATGACGCCGGAAGAGGTGATGGAGGAGGTGAAAAAATCCGGACTTCAAGGTCGCGGAGGCGCCTTTTTCCCAACCGGCATTAAATGGAGCTTTGCGGCAAAAGAAAAGGCGGATGAGAAATATATCATTTGTAATGCCGATGAAGGGGAACCCGGTACCTTCAAAGATCGTTTGATTTTGGAAGGCGATCCGCATTCGATCATCGAAGGCATGGCATTGGCTGGTTACGCAGTGGGCGCCCAAAAGGGTTTCGTCTACATCCGCGGCGAATATCACATGTCCATCAAACACATGCAGATGGCCATAGACCAGGCACACAAACATGGTCTGTTGGGCAAAAACATATTCGGCAGCAAATTTAGTTTTGATATCGAAATCCGCGAAGGCGCTGGCGCCTACATCTGCGGTGAGGAAACCGCGTTGATCGAATCCATCGAAGGCAAACGCGGTGAACCACGCAACAAACCACCTTTTCCGCCTTCGGTGGGACTGTGGGGCAAACCCACCATCGTCAATAATGTGGAAACACTGGCGAATATTCCCCAGATCGTCTTAAAAGGGGCATCGTGGTTTCGGTCGATGGGTACGCCCAATAGCCCAGGTACCAAAGTATTCACGTTGGTGGGGAATATCAATAACGCCGGGCTCATCGAGGTGCCCATGGGCATTACCCTACGCGAGATCATCTATGACATCGGCCACGGCATCCCCGGAGGAAAAGGATTTTTGCTCGCACAATTGGGTGGCACCACTGGTGGTATTTTAACCAGCGAACATCTGGATCTGCCATTGGCCGTGGATACCCTGCGCGCAGCTGGAGCTGGCTTGGGTTCAGGAGCCCTGTTGATTGCCGATGACAGCCAGTGCGTGATCGATTTGGTGCAGAACTTTGTCGAATTCTTCGTTCATGAATCTTGTGGGTTGTGCACCATGTGTCGGGAAGGTAATGGACGATTATTGGAATTGTTGCAACGCCTTACCACTGGCAAAGGTCAGCCGAAGGATATCGAATTGATGGAAGCCTTGGCCAATACCATGATGCGCGGCGCTTTCTGCGGTTTAGGACAAGCTGCGCCGATTCCAATTCTGGGATGCCTGCGGTATTTCCGCGATGAATTTGTCAAACATGCACAAGGCATCTGCCGGGCTGGAAAGTGCTCGATGCAAGGTATGAAAGAAACGGCTGCTGCATAGTAATTTGGTGTGTCGTAGCCCATTTCGGTGGAAAAATTTGGAAAATGCTAAACAATAGGCTCGCGATACAGTTTTGAGCCTTGATACAACATTTTGGAGGATATAGCTTTGAAAAAAGTTAACATAAAAATAGATGGACGTCAGGTTTCGGTACCGGCTGATTATACGGTTCTGCAGGCAGCGGAAATGGTGCACATCAATATTCCACGCCTTTGCTACCATCCGGATCTACCGCCGGTTTCTGCCTGTCGATTGTGCGTGGTAGAGATCAAGGGCGATCGCCTACTGCGTACAGCCTGCTCCTGGAAAGTGCAGGAAGGTATGGAAATTACCACTAATTCCAAGCTGGTGCGCGATTCACGTAGGATTGCCATGGAATTGCTGCTCTCGCGTCACCCCATGCGTTGCACTGACTGCGTACGCAACGGTAGTTGCGAATTGCGTACCGTGGCTGATCAATTGGGATTGCGTGAAATCAGTTTTGAATATCGTGAACGCAAGGGTGCATTGGATACCTCCAGCGCCGCTATCGTGCGCGATCCATCCAAATGCATCTTGTGCCGCCGCTGTGTGCAGACCTGTACTCTGGTGCAGAGCGTCAGCGCCTTGGGTATCGAAGGTCGTGGATACGATGTATGGGTGGATACGCCTTTTGCTAAGGATATGCGCGACATCGCCTGTGTGGCCTGCGGTCAATGCATCGACCGTTGTCCGGTAGGCGCCCTTTATGAGAACAGCCATATTCAGCGCGTATGGGATGCGCTGGACAATCCCAATCTCCACGTGGTGGTACAGACGGCTCCGGCAGTACGTGCTGCCATCGGAGAAGAGTTTGGCCTGCCACCAGGATCATTGGTGACGGATAAATTGGTCGCGGGATTGCGACGATTGGGTTTCGATAAGGTGTTCGATACTGATTTCACCGCTGATCTGACCATCATCGAAGAGGGCCACGAATTACTGAACCGAATCAAAAACGGCGGCAAGTTACCACTGCTCACCTCGTGCAGCCCCGGCTGGATCAACTTTATCGAGCATTTTTATCCGCAATTGCTGCCGCATGTATCTACCTGCAAGTCGCCACAACAAATGTTCGGTGCATTGGCAAAGACCTATTATGCGGAAAAATTTGGCATCGATCCGCGAACCATCTATGTCGTATCGGTGATGCCTTGCACCGCTAAAAAATACGAGAGCGATCGCGCCGAGATGAACAGCAGCGGCTTCCGCGACGTGGATGCGGTGCTGACTACCCGCGAGTGCGCTACCATGATGAAACAAGTTGGCATCGATTTTCCCAATCTGCCGGAAGAAAAATACGATGAGCCATTGGGCATCTCTACGGGTGCGGCAGTCATCTTTGGCAATACTGGCGGCGTGATGGAAGCAGCCTTGCGAACCGTGTATGAAGTTGTCACTAAAAAAGAATTAAAAGACCTCGAGATAAAGGCTGTTCGCGGCATGGAAGGCATACGTGAAGCCGAAGTACAGATCGGAGATCTTAAGGTAAAAGCTGCTGTCGCCAACGGTCTGGCCAATGCCCGCCAGTTGATGGAAAAGATCGTCGCCGGTGAAACCGACTATCACTTTATCGAGATCATGGCTTGCCCAGGCGGTTGCATCGGCGGTGGCGGCCAACCGGTTCCTACCTCGGCAGAGATTCGTAAGAAACGTGCCGAGGCCATCTACAAAGCAGATCGAGGTTTGAAAATACGCAAATCGCACGAGAATCCGGCGGTCATCAAACTCTATGAGGAATTCCTCGGCGAGCCCAACAGCCACAAGGCGCATGAGCTTTTGCATACACATTATACGCCAAAGAGTGTGTATAAAGAAAAGGTGGCTTGACGTTGATTGCATCACGGTGATTTTATGATTAATCACGATAATTAACGCATATGAAAGAGGCACACACATTCTCGGCTATGTCCATCGTGTGCCTCTTTTTTTATTAGCCGAAAAATGTTCGAACTACGAAAACGATCGATTTTTCTTGAAAATGAGAAAAAGGAGTAGTAATTTCTATTGATAATTTTTACGTTCTTCAGAACACCAAAGATGGGGGCAAATAAAAGTCAGGCTTTCAGGTTCAATCGCTCATCAAATGAATTCTTACCAAAATTGTAACATTCGATCGAGCTTAGGTCAAAAGTTAGCAGAGTCCTGGAAAACTTGCCATAAGAGCACGAGGGGGTGAAATATGGGATTCGGTGTCGAAGATACGTTAGAATTTTTCACGACCGTGCAGTCAGCGAAGGATTCGTTTCGAGAGGACGATTCCTACCGGTTCCGAGTAGTAGTAAAGTGTCAATTTTGAGGTAATGGTTATGAATCAACCCAAGCCACATCTTATACTCGTAATCAATCCGGGGTCCACTTCCACAAAAGTAGCGCTTTTTTCCGATCGCGACAAAGTCTCTGAGACCTCATTGGCAATTGACAAGGACGTATTAGCCCAGCATAAAACGCTTTGGTCGCAATTTGATTTTCGTTTAGAGCAGATTTTAGATTTCCTCAAAAGGCAACATCTCAAGGCATTTTCTCTGTCGGCCGTGGTGGGTCGAGGTGGATTGCTGCGCCCGCTAAAACGTGGCACCTATTTGGTCAACGAAGCGATGATCGAAGATGCGCGCAAAGGCATTCAAGGGGAACATGTTTCTAATTTGGGTTGCGCCTTGGCCCAAAAGGTGGCAGAGTTGTTTAAATGCAAAGCCTACGTCGTCGACCCCGTGTCGGTCGATGAATTCGAACCGCTGGCGCGCTATTCTGGACACCCGCTTATCACTCGGCGCGCCCTCTCCCATGCACTCAACTTGCGCGCGGCTGCCCTCTGGGCTGCTGAAAAATTGAAACAGGAGGTGGATAACAGCAATTTTGTCGTCGCCCATTTGGGAGGGGGAATTTCTGTAGCTCCCGTAAAAGGAGGGAGGATCATCGACGTCAATGATGCCTCCAGTGATGGGCCTTTTTCCCCGGAACGCACGGGCGGTCTTCCGTTACAACCGTTTATCGACCTCTGCTTTTCCGGCCAGTATTCCAAAAGCGATATGAAGCAGATGGTCATGGGTAAAGGAGGACTGGTCGCCTATCTCGGCACCAACGATGCGACCGAAGTGGTTCGCCGTATCGCTGCTGGTGATAAAAAAGCCGAGGAAGTGTACCTTGCCATGGCCTACCAGATTGCCAAGGAGATCGCTGCCATGGCCAGCGTTTTATTTGGCAAGGTAGATGGAATAGTCCTCACCGGCGGTTTGGCTCATTCTACTCTCCTCATCGAAAATATCCGTAAACGAGTGGAGTTCATTGCACCGGTCATCGTCTTTCCTGGAGAATTGGAGATGGAAGCCATGGCTGCAGGTGTATTGCGTGTGCTTCGTGGAGAAGAAAGACCCGAAAATTATTAGTTCATTGATGATGAAGCGATTATTTCAAAAGATATCTGGCGCCTATATCCGACAAAAAACTTTAAGCTATCTATTGCTCGTGCTTTTAGCTTTCTTTTGGCATTCTCACTCTGTTGCGCCATTTTTCGCAAATGTGAAAGAAAAGATCGGAAGCTATGTTTATACCCTGCAACCCTCCATGCCAACGCTCATCATCGCAGATAAAAGATTGACACTGGTGGGTGATCTTCCCACACAAATCACTATGCCAGACGGGGTGGAGTTTTGGTTTATGCACACTGCCGATTCCAATGTCATTAAAAACAGTAAACGGTTTTCCTGCATCATCTCCGATTCGATATTGTACCTGAAAGGCAAAAGTCGGATTTATCCTTTGAATTATAAGGATATCTCCGTCGATAGCACCACCAGCATCACCGCTGATTGGCTCTTGCAACAATACCACAGTCTTACATGGAAATGGTATTATCCAATCCAAGCGGCCAGTCTGTTCGCGATCTTTTTGGCCTTATTGTTGCTGAGTTATTTTTATGCTGGCATAGCTTTGTTTGCCGATGCTTTCAATAATGGTCCATTTTCTTTTACCATCTTTTTCCGGATAGCGGTTCTTGTTCTCATCCTCGACAGCGTTATTTTATGGATCGGCTCACTTTTATCTTTTTCAACCATGCATTTAATATGGCCGGTCATCGTCATTACGACGTTTGCTATTTTTTTGACAACCCTGTGGTTTATCAAGAAGAAAAATCGTGAGGCGGAACTATGATTCAGAATTTCGATCAACTATTGGCACAAGCCCAAAAAGGGGAGGCGATTACGGTTGCCATTGCCGCAGCTGCAGATGAGGCTGCCTTGACCGCTCTGGTCGATGCGCAACAATTAGGCATCGTCAAGGGTATCTTATTCGGAGAGGCTGAGAAAATTACCGCCATCCTTCAAGGCATCCCCGCGGCGCAGAAAATGGCCTTTGATATCCGCGATATCCAGGATGATAATCAAGCGGCAGAGGCAGCTGTCGCATGCGTCCGCGAAGGGGAGGCGCATATGCTGTTGAAGGGGAGGATCAAGACCGCTAATCTTTTGCGGTCGGTTTTGGACGCAGAGAAGGGTCTGCGCAGTAATCATCTGCTCTCCGATGTTTTTCTTTTCCAAGAGGAACTGGATGGCGAAAAGCGTTTGGTGATGATTACCGATGGGGGGGTAACCATCAAACCGGATTTGAAACAAAAAATCGAAATCATCGAAAACGCCGTGGCGGTAGCTCACGCGCTTGGCAATATGAACCCCAAAGTTGCCATACTCTCGGCGATTGAGACGGTCAATCCGAGTATGCCGTCGACTCAGGATGCGGCGGTTCTGACCAAGATGAACCAACGCGGTCAGATCAAGGGTTGCATCATCGATGGACCGTTGGCATTGGATAATGCCGTGTCCGCTGAGGCGGCTAAGATCAAAGGAATCGTCTCCCCTGTGGCAGGCCAAGCAGATATTTTGGTGTGCCCCGACATCGAATCCGCTAATATGCTGGCCAAGTCCACTACCTACTGGGCGCGTTTCCGTCTGGGCCATGTCATCATGGGAAGCACCGCTCCGGTTTCGATACCTTCCAGAGCCGATTCGGCGGGTAGCAAATTACTCTCGTTGGCGTTGTGTAAAATAATCTGTCAGACTCGTTTGACGTAATCGGGATGGCAAAACAAGATCAAATTGAGAAAGAGACCCCAAATCATCAACGGTTGGATAAATGGCTCAAGATCGCCAGATTTTTTAAGAGCCGTTCTCAGGCAACACAGGCCTGCGAAGAGCGCCGCGTCAAAGTCAATGGTGCCATCGCCAAACCCTCAAAAGAAATCAAAATTGGCGATCAACTGACCATTCGCACCGCAGGAGGGAGATATATCGATCTCAAGGTGTTGGGTCTTTCGTTTAAAAATGTCTCTACAAAAGACGCGCGATTGCTCTACGACATCCAGGAAAAACCGTTGACAGAGGATGAAAAAGAATTATTGCGCTTGTTCGACCAGGCAGCCAAAAAGATTCGGCCCAAGTATAAAGGCAGACCCACCAAACGAGAACGACGGCAGATGGAAAAGCTAAAGAGACAATGGTCGATGTAATGAAACCGTAGCACTTATCTCAGTCGATGTAAGAAGAATTATCGCTTGACAAATATCCAGGAATTAAGTACATTATAAGGCGATATCGAAGCCCTAAAAATATCTGACTAAAATTATATGTCAAAACAGTTTCCAATATCTCGAAAACACTCTCAGGATTACCTATTCAATCGCTTTCATCGTCAATTTCTAATTCAAATTTTAATGCAAATTCTAAATATTTTTTAATTACAGAGCCCTATTTCCTCTTAAAGAAATAGGGCTTTTTTATTTTATTATTTTAATGGGAGAGACTTATGGAACAAAACAGTGTATTCGCTATGGCATTGGAGCAGCTGAATTCAGCGGCCAAATTGCTGAAATTAGACCCCAATACACTTCGGGTTCTCAGCCATCCAGAACGAGAATTGACGGTTGCGGTGCCTGTGGTGATGGATGATGGCCGCATCGAAGTGTTTGAAGGACATCGGGTGCAACACTCAAGTGCCCGTGGTCCTTGTAAAGGCGGTATTCGTTTCCATCAAGACGTTACTTTGGATGAGGTTAAGGCGTTAGCCATGTGGATGACCTGGAAATGCGCGGTGGTCAACATCCCCTATGGTGGGGCCAAAGGTGGTGTACGTGTCGATCCGACCAAGCTGAGCAAACGCGAAGTACGTCACTTGACCAGACGATATACTGTTGCCATCATGCCGATCATCGGTCCACACAGCGATATTCCGGCGCCAGATGTAAACACCAGTTCCGAAACCATGGGATACATAATGGATACCGTAAGCATGATCAAAGGCCGAACGGTCTTAGATATCGTCACCGGAAAAGCTGTTGATCTGGGCGGATCATTAGGGCGACGAGAAGCAACGGGTCGTGGGGTCATGTTCAATACATTGGAATTGCTGAAGCGATTGAACAAATCGCCCGAAAAGTGCACGGTGGCGGTGCAAGGCTTTGGTAATGTCGGTTCAGTCAGTGCCGACCTGTTACAGAAAGAGGGATGTAAAGTCGTTGCAGTCAGCGACGTGAGTGGTGCTTATTACAAACCCGATGGACTCCCCATTGCGGATATGATCGAATATTGTAATACCTCCAAAAACCATTTATTGGAGGGTTTTTCAGCACCTGGTGTGAGTAAAATTAATAAAGACGAGCTGTTCGAACTGGATGTGGATGTGCTGGTACCAGCCGCTTTGGAAAAACAAATCCACGAGAAAAATGCGGACAAAATAAAAGCCTTTGCCATCGTCGAGGGTGCGAATGGTCCTACTACCCCTGAGGCAGAAAAAATATTGACCGATAAAGGGAAATACGTAGTACCCGACATTCTTGCAAACAGCGGTGGTGTGGTGGTGTCGTATTTTGAATGGGTGCAGAGCATTCAGTCTTTCTTCTGGAGCGAGGATGAAGTCAACGCCAACCTCAAGCGGGTCATTGTTAGCTCTTTTGCCAATGTCTGGGATCTCGCCCAAAAAGGCAAATACACATTGCGTGAAGCGGCCACCATGCTCGCTGTCCAGCGCGTAGCCAAGGCCATCGAAGCTCGTGGAATTTGGCCATAATCTTTCGATTAATTCAAGCCCTCGATCGCTTCGAGGGCTTTTTTATTTGCTTTTTTGCTTAAGTGTTTATATTTTTACGCAATAAAATCTTAGCTCCGAATTTAACGTCTGTTTCGCGAAGAGGGAAATGCCTTTGATGTCATTTACCTTCGAAGAGGGGTGGTCAGATGGGTGAACCGAAATTAGCCTCGCCGGTCGTCTTGATTGCTGCCATATGCTACCGCCATGAAAGGGATGCCGAATCGGCTTTGGCACAAATGATCGCGCAATATGGCCCCATACAAATGCAAAGCAGCCCCTACCATTTTGATCACACAAATTATTATCGCGAAGAAATGGGCGAGGACCTGAAGAAATTTTTTTGCGCCTTTGAAAATTTAATCGATCCGATGGATATTGTTGACATCAAGCTATATACCAACGAGTTGGAACGCCACTATTCCATGGATTCAAAGCGCCGAGTCAATATTGATCCAGGATATCTGGAGGCACCCAAGTTGGTTTTAGCGACCACTAAAAATTATAGCCATCGCATCTACCTCGGGAGAGGGATCTATGGCGATGTGCAATTATTCTGGCGACACGGTCGCTTTTGTTGTAATGAATGGACTTATCCCGATTACCGCGAGCCGCACTCGTTGGCATTCTTCACGCAACTGCGTCATCATTTTTTACAAAGAGGAGAAAAACTGTGGCCATTACCTACGGAACGGCAGGCGTAAATTTACAAGCGGCAGATGATGCCACCCACCGCATAGCTGCAGCAGCGAAAACGACTTTTAATACCCAAGTGCTGAAAGAGATCGGTCTATTCGCCGGATTTTACCAGATGGACCTCAATCGCTATCAAAAACCGGTATTGGTTTCCAGTATAGATGGGGTCGGTACAAAACTGAAAATAGCCTTCATGCTGAACCGCCATGATACGGTGGGCCAGGATTTGGTCAACCATTGTGTCAATGACATCATGACCTGCGGAGCTGATCCGCTTTTCTTCCTGGATTATATCGGCCTTGGATCATTGATCCCCGAACAGGTGGAACAAATCATTCTCGGCATGGCCAAGGCTTGCAAGGAAAACGAATGCGTCTTGATTGGGGGTGAAACAGCAGAAATGCCTGGATTCTATCAGCTGGGGGAGTATGATTTGGCTGGTACCATCGTCGGCATTGTCGATCGGGAAAAAATTATCGACGGTTCGCAAATTCAACCCCGAGACATTCTCATAGGCCTGCCATCCTCGGGATTGCACACCAATGGCTATTCCCTGGCGCGAAAGATTCTTTTTGAGGTGATGCATATTTCTCTAGAATCGCTGGTTCCGGAATTGGGGATCACCTGGGGGGAAGCCCTGCTGCAGGTTCATCGCAGCTATCGTCGGGCAGTCATGCAGGCACGCTGCCTACCGGAATTAGTGGGCATCAGTCACATCACCGGTGGCGGTATCGTTGGTAACACCAAACGTCTGCTGCGACCAGGCCTTCAGCTTAAGATTGATTGGACGGCATGGCAAAGACCGAAAATTTTTACGTTACTGCAGTCTTATGGTCACGTCGACGAAGAGGAGATGCGTCGTGTATTCAACCTGGGCATTGGCATGATCATGATCGTCCGTCCGAGTGCAAAAGAGCACCTGATCAGGGCATTACAGGAGGTGGGGGAGACCGCTCTGGAAATTGGGTATATAGTCGAAGCTTAGTTTGAAATGCTGATGAAATCTGGTTTGAGCATAACGATTTTGGGAGCAGGTAGCTGGGGAATTGCGCTGGCCAATTATTGTGATGCCATTGGCCATAAGGTGACGTTATGGGAATTTGATCGTGAAGAGGCCGAGCGGCTGCGCAGCGAACGCTCTCGTCAATCACTTTTACCCGATGTGATGATCCGCCCAACCATTCGCATCGAGCACGATATGGCCATTGCTGTGGCCGATGCAGAGATTATTTTTTTAGTGGTGCCATCCCATGTAGTACGACAAGTTCTTGAGAACTTGTCAGCCAGCGTTAAAAATTTTACGGGGTTACTGGTCAGCTGCACCAAGGGCCTCGAAAATGACACGAATATGCGCATGTCCGAAATCGTCCAGCAAGTAATGCCAAATTTTGATTTCGGCCAATTTGCGGTTTTATCTGGCCCCAGCCATGCGGAGGAGGTGGCGAAGAACATCCCCACCGCTGTGGTCATTGCCTGCAAAAATGAGGGGAATGCCCAGTTTTTACAGCATGCTTTGAGCAGTAACACTTTTCGATTTTATCGCAGTGATGACATTGTAGGGGTAGAGCTGGGAGGCGCTTTGAAAAATGTCATTGCCATCGCCGCTGGTATTTGCGACGGTGCCGGTTTCGGAGACAATACCAAGGCGGCCTTGCAACCTCGAGGACTTGCCGAGATCATCCGTTTGGGGCGCAAATTGGGCGCAAACCCCTTGACCTTTGCGGGTTTATCTGGTATGGGTGACCTGATCGTAACCTGCATGAGCCGACACAGCCGTAATCGCTTTCTCGGAGAACAAATCGGACGCGGCAAATCTTTATCAGAAGCCCTCAGCACCATGACCATGGTCGCCGAAGGTGTTCGAACTTGTAAATCTGCTGTTCAATTAGCAGAAAAATGCCAAGTGGATATGCCCATCTGCAGAGAAGTGTATCAAATTCTCTTCGAAAATAAAAACCCCAAAAAAGCTTTGGTCGATTTGATGTCGCGAGATGTTAAACCGGAAGTTTGGTATTGAAATTTTTCCCAGAACATCTTATCTTATTATAGAAGTCGTGTGAATTTTTTGAATTCAAACAGTTGTAAATGAATATTCATCTTTTCTGTTTACGACGGAAATGATTTACTCAAGGGAGGGGAGTATGTTTAAAAATATCCTCTTGGCCGTGGATGGATCTGCTTATACCGATGCTGTGCTTTCGCATGGTATCGAATTGGCCAAGGCGCTTGGCAGCAATATCCTGGTTTTGACGGTTGCGGATATCCGCATCTTCGAGTGGGCATCGGCCGTGGGAGCCGATGGCTTTATCTCCATCATCCCCTCAGGAACCTATCAGGACGAATCGCGACAATTACTGGATGAAAAATGTGATAAACTATTGGAAAAATGCGCCGAGAGACTAGCGAAAGAAAAGGTAAATTTCGAGACGCAAAAATTGATTGGTTCGCCAGTGGATTTAATCGTCGAACAATCGCAAATAACCGATCTATTGATACTCGGCAAACGGGGTGAATTTGCCCGCTGGGATAATCGAGCGCTTGGTGTGACCGTAGAAGCGGTTAGCCGGAATGTCCATAAACCGCTATTGGTCTGTAAGAGCCAATATCGACCCATTAAGAAAATCCTCATCGGCTACGACGGCTCCAACCATGCCAATTGCGCATTGCAATACCTGGGCCACATAGCCGAGGCATTAAAGGCGCCCATCACGGTCATGTGTGTATCCGAAGACCAGGAGACGGGTCGACATTGTTGCCAGGAGGCAGAGGCCTATTTGTCTCACTATAAAATCGAGCTGGATTACAAGGTCATTCCCGGCCATCCAGATGAAATCATCGTCCATTATGCCCAGACCAATCAGTTCGATCTAATAGGCATCGGTGCTTACGGCCATTCCCGCATCCGCGAAGCTATTTTAGGAAGCACCACCGAGCATATATTGCTCAAATCGCCTTGTTCGGTTCTGTTAGCAAAATAATCATAACGGAAAGGAATCAGTTCATGATGCCAACGGTTTATATTGCGGACATTGCAAAATATCTCGGTCAGGAAGTGACGATTCATGGCTGGGTTTATAATCGTACTCACAAGGGAAAATTACAATTCATCATGTTGCGCGACGGCACCGGTATCATCCAAGCGGTAGTGTTCAAGACCGAGGTCGGCGATGAACTTTTTGATGCTTGCCTGAATCTGACGCAGGAAAGCTCGGTCATTATTAGCGGACGGGTGACGGAAGACCAGCGCGCCAAAGGTGGCTATGAATTGCAGGTAAAAGATGTGTCGATCCTACAGATTGCTCCAGAATATCCGATTAGCCCCAAGGAGCACGGCATCGATTTTCTCATGGAACACCGCCATCTGTGGCTACGATCTTCATTACAGCATGCCATTCTTAAAGTCAGACATGAGATTATCCGTGCATGTCGCGATTATTTCGATGGTCTCGGTTTCACACTCATAGACGCCCCTATTTTTACCCCCGCCGCCTGCGAGGGGACAACCACTCTATTCGAGACCGATTATTTCGACAGTAAGGCTTATCTCACGCAGAGCGGGCAGCTCTACATGGAAGCCGCAGCCATGGCTTTTGGTAAGGCCTATTGTTTTGGTCCCACTTTTCGCGCTGAGAAATCAAAAACACGTCGCCACTTGACCGAATTCTGGATGGTCGAGCCTGAAGTGGCTTATTGCGATCTTCAAGGCGTAATGGAATTAGCAGAAGGACTGATCGTATATATTGTAGAGCGAGTATTAGAGCGAAAAAAGGTCGAGTTACAAAAATTGGAACGCGATATTACACCGTTAGAGCGGGTGAAAAAGCCTTTTCCACGAATTACCTACGACGAGGCCGCCAAATTGTTAGAAAACGCCAACACAGGCTTTACTTTTGGCAATGATTTCGGAGCACCTGATGAAACCGTCATTTCGCAATCGTTTGACCGACCGGTGATGGTCACCCATTATCCTTCAGAGGTCAAGGCATTTTACATGAAGAGGGATGCGCAACAACCGGATCGGGCCTTGGGCGTCGACGTGCTGGCACCAGAAGGCTATGGGGAGATCATTGGCGGTGGTCAGCGCGAAGACGACCTGCAGACGCTGATAAATCGTATCGAAGAACATCATTTACCAGTTGAAGCCTTTAGTTGGTATCTCGATTTGCGCAAATTTGGCTCAGTGCCGCATGGTGGCTTTGGTCTCGGCATCGAGCGTACGGTCGCATGGATTTGTGGTCTCCAGCATATCCGTGAAACCATTCCTTTTCCACGTACCATTTCCAGAATTTATCCATAGGGGTGTATGAATTTGATTCGAAGACAATTGATCATCCATGGCAGGGTGCAGGGGGTGGGCTTTCGCTTTTTTGCCTACGCGCAGGCCAGACGGTTTAACGTGAAGGGGTTTGTGCGCAATCTACCTGGCAATCGTGTCGAGAGCCAGGTGGAAGGTCGTGAACAGGACGTTCTCGAGTATACCGAAGCTCTTCGCAAAGGCCCGCCCTTGGCGGAGGTCGAAAAAATCGAAATCATCCCGCAACCTTATACGAACGAATTCACCGATTTTGAAATCAGACATTGAAAGGAACCGTTATGGATCTCAGTCAAAAAATCCGCAGTATCCCCGATTTCCCTAAGAAAGGCGTCATCTTCAAAGATATCACCACATTGTTGGCCGATGGCCAAGCGTTGCGTGAGGCGATCGCCCAAATGAAGGCTCGCTATGAGGACGTCAAGATAGACGCTGTTGTCGGCATTGAATCGCGCGGTTTTATTTTTGGAGGCATTCTGGCTTATGAATGGGGTATTGGCCTGATTCCCGTGCGTAAACCTGGCAAGCTGCCCTATAAAACGATTCGCGAATCGTATGCACTGGAATATGGAACCGATACTCTGGAAATGCATGCTGATGCATTAAAAAAGGGCCAAAAGGCGCTGATCGTCGACGATCTATTGGCCACCGGTGGCACTGCCGCTGCAACGATCCGTTTAGCCGAAAAACTCGGCGCCCAGGTGGTTGGCTGTTGTTTCTTAATCGAAATTGATTTTCTCAATGGTAGAAAAAAACTCGACGGTTATCGCGTCGAATCACTCATTCATGTAGCCTAAAGGAGGCATTGTGTTTTCGATTCTGGTCATCAATCCAGGTTCAACCTCCACCAAAATCGCACTTTTTCAGGACGATCGCGAAATTTTTACTGAAAACCTTTTCCATTCCACGGAGGTCATCGCTCAATACCCAAACATTGCGGCGCAGTTTGATTTTCGCCAACAGGCCATCGAGGAGGTTTTATCCCAAAAAAATATTTCTATTGAAACCATCGACTGCTTTGTAGGCCGCGGAGGATTGTTGCGGCCCATCCCCAGTGGTACTTATCGTGTGGATGAGGCAATGTTGCAGGATTTGCAAGCCGGCATGATGGGTGAACATGCCTCCAATCTCGGGGCCATCCTTGCCCATAAACTGGCATCGATTCATGGTAAACCCGCCTTTATTGTAGATCCGGTGGTGGTGGATGAGATGGAACCGCTGGCGCGGCTCTCAGGTCATCCACTCTTGCCGCGCAAAAGTATTTTTCATGCCCTCAATCACAAAGCGGTGGGCCGAAAAGCTGCGGAAAAACTCGGCGCGCCTTATCATAAAGTCAATCTTATTATTGCTCACCTCGGTGGAGGCATTTCCGTGGCTGCCCATTGCCAGGGACGCGTCATCGACGTCAATAACGCGCTGGATGGCGAGGGTCCCTACTCGCCGGAGCGCACCGGCACTTTGCCCGCCGGCGATTTGATGCGGCTGTGTTTTTCTGGAAAATATTCCCTCAAAGAAGTAGGCAAGATGATCAAAGGCCAAGGAGGGGTGGTTGCTTATCTTGGCGTCAATGATATGCGACAGGTGGCGCAACGCATCAAAGAGGGGGATGCCGAGGCGGAGGTGATCTACCGTGGGATGGCCTACCAGGTGGCCAAGGAGATCGGCGCTCTGGCCGCAGTGCTTAAAGGGGACGTCGATGCCATTGTATTGACCGGAGGCATTGCCTATGATACCCAATTCGTGGGGTGGGTGAGAGAACATGTGGCATTTATCGCGCCGGTCATGGCTTTCCCTGGTGAAGAGGAAATGAAAGCCTTGGCCTTGGGCGCCTTACGCGTCCTTAACGGAGCGGAGGAAGCCAAGGACTATTTGACAAATCAAATATCATCCACCTAAGCGCTTGATGTTTGCTTGTTTGTAAACTTTTCATTATATTACCTTAGCGTTCTTTTCAAGGGAAAAAATAATCATATCTCTCACATTTTCGGAGTGAGCATGATCCGGTCTTTTAACGAGCTGTTGCAGCAAATCAAAGGCAAACCGAAAAAGAATATCGCTGTCGCCATGGCCGAGGAAGATGATGCATTGAAGGCCATTTACGAAGCTCACCGTCAGGGAATCGCCAATGCTGTTTTGGTCGGCGATAAAGAAAAGATTATAGAATGTAGCCAAAAACACCACATCGACATTTCCGCTTTCGACATTGTCCATGCCGCTGATGAAAAGCAATCCGTCGTCAGAGCCATCCAGCTGGTGCGCGAGCGATTAGCCGATGGCCTCATGAAAGGCAAGTGCAATACAGCAACGCTGTTAAAGGGGGTGCTGGATAAAGAAAGTGGTTTGCGCGGGGGCAAGCTGTTGTCGCATCTGGCGGCCTTTGAAGTGCCTGCCTATCACAAATTGCTTTTAATGTCCGATGCAGCGTTGAACATCGCACCGGACTTGCAGGCCAAGATTGCCATTACCGAAAACGCCATTCAAGCAGCGCACGCACTGGGTATTGCAAAACCCAAGGTCGCCGTCATTGCTGCCGTGGAAAAAGTAAATTACGAAGCCATGCCCTGCACCATTGATGCCGCTATCCTTTCACAAATGGCAGCCAGAGGGCAGATTCAAAATGCCATTATCGATGGGCCCATGGCGGTGGACAACGCTGTGAGCAAAAAGGCCTGTGAAGTCAAAGGCATTGTCAGCGAAGTAGGTGGCGATGCCGATATTTTGATCTTGCCAGACATCGAAGCCGCAAATTGTTTCTATAAAGCGCTAACCTATCTGGGAAGCTCGAAAACGGCTGGTATTATTGTAGGAGCCAAAGTACCCATCATTCTTTCCAGTCGCGCCGATAGTGACGAAGTCAAGTTCTTATCCATTGCCTTTGCCATGGCTGCGTGTACATCTCAATAGCGTATGTGATCCATCCGAAAGTACTGAGATGGACGTCAGGCATTCATATTTAAACTAATTAAGCAATTTCACACATTTCGACAAAAGGCGGGAATGTACCATGAAAAAGCTATGCTTTATCAAGCATTCTGCGGTGTTCATATTCATCCTTTCCCTTTTCATGTCAACGGCTCAGACACAGGTCTTGCAACGCACCTGGGCGGATGGCGATCCGGTCTTCACAAAGACTTTTAAGGGGTTGAATGTCTTTTTACAGGATGTAATCACCCTGGAGCCCAAATACGGCATTTCCGGGGACAAGGATTCCCTTGATTATCGATTATTCGGTGTAGAATGGAACTGGCCGAAAAATATTGCTGTCATTGCCGCGGAAGATATCGATTGTCGCGTCGTCGGTAATCAAACTCTATATTTAATAACCGATGCTTTGGGGCGACGGGTTTTCGAAATCAATGCCCATACTGAGAATGAGACCTGGACATTTCCCCCAACCCAGAGCGCCTCTAACCCGACCGATCCGAAATACCTGAACAAACCCGTAGACGCCTTCATTTACCGAGATGAAGGCACCGGTTACTTCAAGGTGGTCATCACCGATCAAGACCGCAATCGCGTCATCACGTTAGATAAAGAGAGCGGCAACATCGAGTGGTGGTATGGCGATCCGCTCGGCAGGGAAGGCAGCGGATTCAATCAACTACGGGCACCAGAAGATGCAGAAAAAATCCCCAATGCCAATGAATATGTTATTGCCGACAAGGGCAATAACCGCGTCATTATCGTCGAACCGGTCAATAATACCATCCTGTGGGAATTGACCAGCGATGTGGTTCAGTCGCCTGTGGATGTGCAATATATCCTACCCCAGCACAACATTTTGATCACCGATCAGGGGAATCACCGCGTTATTCTTATCAATCGCGATACCAAATCGATCTTATGGCAATTCGGCAAAAAGGGGGTGGCCGATAGTGGCAGCGCGGGACTGAAATTGCCCTCCGATGCCGATTATCTTCCAGAAAGCCATACCTATCTCATCGCCGATGCTGGCAACAATCGCATCATCGAGGTAGATGCCAGTGGAAAGATTGTCTGGCAGTTTCATCGACCCTTGAAGGGGTTGCGCGACGTCGATCGTATAGTCGAAGGCCGTACCTTGACGATCACGGAGAATTATCCCGTGCGTCTGGCTTACACCGATTCATTGATGATCTCCCCCATCTACGATTTAGGAGAAAATAGGGAATCGATATTCGATTCGCTGCGTTGGTCGGCCGATACCACTGCGGGGATATCGCAAATCTGGCTACAATTCCGTTCTGCCAATAGCCTTGGGGATTTGGAAGGAGCCTTTTGGTATGGACCAACCTCAATCAGTGATTTTTATACCCACCCCGATATGGCGATCAATGTTGTGCATCGCGGCCATCGTTTTTATCAGTTCCGCGCCTATCTGAGAACAAAAAATCCGTTAATCACCCCACTTTTGCGGCAGGTAATGGTAAAATATCATTACTATCGTATCGACGACCTTGAAAATGCCTACGCTTACTCGAGCGTAATAACCGACGAGCCGGGCTATGTGGTATCGCGTTGGAAAAGAATAGAGTTTAAAACCATTTTGCCAACGGATGCAGTCAGACGCGATAAAATCAACCTGGAAGTGGTGCTTTACGATGGGATATCTCATCAGCCCCTGGAGCGGTTCGCCGCCAGCAGAGTGAACGAAAATAATGCCATCAACCTCGAAGCTTTTTCGGCTTTGGCCGGCCGACAAAAAATCTATCTGGTGGCCTATTTATCGACCCTCAATTCATCGGTTACGCACATTCTCGACAACTGGAAGGTCAGCTGGGAAGCTATTCCCTCGGCCAATTCAGAAATATACTTTGCCGATCGCAATGGTTATCGTAAAGAATATTATCGTGCGACCCAAATATTACCCGCCAATGAACGGTTAGTGGATAGTTTGTATATTAAATTGAAAGATCCGGATTTAGAGCCGTTTCAAACCAATTATACGGTTACTGTAAAGGCCTTACAGAGCAAAGACAGTGTGCTGGTGGATTTGGCGCTGTTGCCGGCCGGGGGCTATTTTTCATCCCGACCCATTCCTATTCTCATCTCCCAATCGTCTGACCCACGAAATTATATCCTAGAAGCGCAGGATCGCGAGAAAGTGGTCATACGTTACCAAGACATCCTGAATCCGCTGGACGTGTCTGTAGACACGGTTCTGATCGTTAAGAATACCACAGGTGACATGACGATCGAAGACTATCGCGGTATTGCGATCAATAAAGCATGGTTCAATGATGTTCTCTACATACGCATTAAAGATGAACATGATCGTAATCTCAGCCCCCTCAGGCGCGATTCCATTCACGTCAAAATCTATGATCGCGCCACCATGGATGAAGAAACGATGGTTCTCTACGAAGTCGCCAGCGGGAGTGGACTATGGAATAGTGGAGAGTTTTACAGCAACATAGGATACCGCATCGTGCGCAATAACAATGGAGCGGTCAACAATGGTCTAATAGAGACTTTACCAGGTCATAATATCACCGCAGAATACACGGATAACGTCACTTTGATAAAATCGGTTTTGATACCGGATAAAGGCGATACCACAGGTGATGGCGGTATAGTCATCTACTTTGGGCGCGATCCTTACATTGGTGAGGTGGCACCGAATCCATATTATAAAGATCGTCACCGCCGTTTTAGTTTACGGGTAGCATCCAATAGCGGTTCCTTGTTGGTGCGCCGCATAGAAATTTACAATCTAGCTGGTGAAAAGGTACGCGAATTTGCTGGCGAACAGATTTTTATCAAGGACTATGGCACCAATACCCCTATTCCCAAAGACAAGTACGGATATATTGAAAATTGGTGGGATTTACGCAATGACAGCGGCCAGCTGGTCAGCAGCGGTACCTATTGGGTAAAAATTATGGCGGATTTGATCAATGTCGATTCCGGTACGGTAGAACCTATTGCGTTCACCCGCAAGTTCGTCGTCATCCTTTGATGTGAATAATAAGATTGGTTCGGCTGCGCCGAGATCATTTTTTACTGGAGCAAAAGGGAAGGAAAAAACCTATGTTTCCGGCAAAACCATTCACAAAGGGCGTGTTTGTTGGATTATTATTTATAGGTATTTCATTGCCAGCTGTGTCGCAAGAGGATCGGGGCATTGGTGTACATGCGGCACCGTTTCTACGCATAAATCCTTCGGCGCGGTCGGTGGCTATGGGCGACGCCTTTAGTGCGGTGGACGACGAGATTACCGCCTTGAGGTATAATCCTGCAAATATCGGCTCACTGCAAAAGAGCATGCTGGCGTTACATTTTCATAATTGGATCGGCGACACCAAACAGGGGGCCGTAGCCGCGGCATTGCCCACCAAATTAGGCGTCTTTGGGGTCGATTTCACCTATTTCTCCGAAGGCGAAATCGTTGAACTGGATGAAAATTTCTATCGAACCGGCGGCACGGCCAGCAGCGATGATATTTTGCTGACGCTGGCCTATGCCAATATGTTCATCTATAAATCGTCGCAGTGGCGCTTTGGCATGGCCGCCAAATTCATCCGCCAGAATCTCATTGGCGAACTGAGCTCAGCTGCCGGATTGGATATAGGTCTGCACTTCCGCTATCGCTTGTTGTCGGTTGGAGCCTCGTTACAAAACATTGGTTTTTCAAAGGTTAAATTCAAACAGACCTCAGCTGCACTGCCGCAAACCCTACGTTTGGGAAGTGCTCTGTTCTTCATCATAAAAAATGCGATCGCAACCAACATTGCAGTGGATGCCGCTTCGACCTCCGAAGAAAACTGGCGTGTGTATTCCGGCGCTGAATGTATCATCAGTGATCTTTTTGTAATGCGCGGAGGATATAAATTCCACCAGACCGATGCAAACCGCTGGTCTGCTGGCTTTGGATTATACATGCCTGCCGAATGGTTGGCAGGCGCCCGGTTACGATTGGATTATGCCTATGCCCCGTTTGATGCGTTTGATGGAGCTGCCAATCGCTTTTCTCTGGTATTTAAATTTGGTGTGGCGCAAAAAGTGACAACGCCCATTCAGACGGATTTAGCCGAACGTCTCAGACGAGAACTGGCGGCTGCCGAAGCAGCAAGAAAAGCAGCGCAAGAAGCGGAAGAACGCACCCGCAAGATGGAAGAAGAAATTGCCAATCGCTTAGCCAAGATCAAAAAGATAGCTGCAGAAAGTCAGGGAAAAATCGAAGTGGAACCTAAATCGCGGGAGAAAATATTGGTGAGCATGCGCATCAATTTCGATTTCGACAAGGCAAATATCCGCCGCGAAGAATTCCCTACGCTGCATCAGGTTGCGGAAATCCTCAATACCTACCCAGAAGCGCAGGTCCAATTATCTGGTCATACCGATTGGATTGGTACCGAATTGTATAACATTCGGCTCTCTCAACGCCGCATCGACAGCGTCATGGCTTACCTCATCAAAAAAGAAGGCATACCCCGAGAAAAATTTTATATGCCAGTCGGTTACGGCGAATCCCGACCGATCGCCGATAACACCACTGATCAGGGTAGGTTCCGCAATCGGCGGGTAGAATTTCTGCTCTACACCCTTGATGCGATTCCAGAAATGCCGGATGGTTCTGCCATCAAAGCCGTAGAAATATTGGATGAATCCACTGTGCGCATCATTTGCAATGGCAAAGTGAAATTCAAATGGGAGATGATGGACAATCCCGATCGTTTGGTCGTCGATTTTGCCAATATATTCTTGTTGAATGATATTACCACTTATGAATTGAATCGTGGGCCCTTTATCCGTGCGCGTCTGGGTTTTCATGAAAAAGAAAAATTTTCCCGAGTCGTCTTTGATCTGCGGCGTAAAATCAACGCCTCGGTACAGGCAGTGGATAACTATGTGGTCATTAAAGTGCAATGAAACTAAATAGATATTTTTGCGTTAACATATTATTAATTTGTAATAAAGGATATACCCAAGATTTCCCAGAATATTTGGAATGAATATTGCAAAAAAATAAAAGAAATGGAACACATTACCAGGTTAAGGGAACAGATGAAAAAAATAATTTTTGCGATTTTATTGTTAGTGGTAGTTTTGTTTGCCACTATTGCTGCTGCCGAGAAGGAAGAGCAAACCGTCAGCGTGGCCATTTACTATTCCAACGACATCATTGGCTATCTGACACCTTGTGGGTGAAAGAGCGCACGCTACGGCGGACTGGCCCGGCGGGCTAGTTTTCTCAAGAAAGATATCCCCAATTACAATTTTCACTTGATCATCGATGCGGGCGGTTTTGCCCGAGGCAGTGATCCTATCAGCCAAATCACCAGCGACTTTTTGGTCAAAGGCATGTTGATGTTGGGCTATTCTGCCATTAATCTGGGTTACCGTGAACTGAACACCCCGCCCAGCGTCTTGCGTGGCATAGAAATCAAACATCAAATGCATTTTCTCAATGCCAACATTTTATTCAAGGAAACCGAAAAGCCCTTCTTTCAGCCCTATGTGATCAAAGAGATTACTATGGACAACAAGAAGGCGAAAGTTCCTTTTAAGAAACTGAAAATTGGCATCATCGGCCTTTGCGATAATTTGCTAGCTCAAATTCATTTAACCCGAGCGGGTGAACCGGAACTACTCTACCAGGATCCACAAGAAGCAGCGTCAAAATATGTAGGAGATCTGAGGAAAAAAGTTGATCTCATCGTGCTGCTCTATTATGGCAAATACGATAAAATGAAGGAGATCGTCTCGAAAGTAGCTGGAATCGATGTGGTGGTCATGGGGGGAGATATCTATCGCATCGGTCATGATGAAAAAGACAATGAAAAGGTCATTATCGTCGGTGCACAATCAATGGGAAAGTATGTTAATATCTTACAGCTTGCGCTTGATGCCAAAAAGCAGATCAAGTCCAATGTAACCAAACAAGTGCCGCTGAGCGAAGATATCCCAGACGATCCACAATTAGCAAACTTGGTTAAACAACACGATGAGGAAGTGCAAAAGCCTCGATAGACCGACCTGTAATACCATCAATATTTAAGATAGAGGAATTTTGCAAGATCATTGGCTAACATCCAGTAAAGGTAAATTAATGTTAATAAATAACTGATAAAGCGTAATGGCGAGGAAAATTGGCTATATAAAAAAACTCATTTTAAATATCAACTGCCGGATATAAAATAATCGCTGCGTTTGCTGGATATTGCCAGCGATTATAAAAAAAGCTGAGAAGGTATTTTCCGACTCATGGATTTAAGATAAACAGACGAGAATACTAAAAAATCCCGAATTTTTCTGAAAATTCGGGATTTTTTTATTGACAAAGATAAAAATTAATCGTATATTTATGCAAAAATAACGAATAATTATACATTAATGGAAAATAAAGAAAAACGACATAAGGTGATTTGCGAGATCATTGAAAAGCATAAAGTAGCCAGCCAGCACGAACTCCAGACTTTATTGGCAGAAAGAGGGTATACTGTGACGCAAGCCACCCTTTCTCGTGATCTCGCAGAATTAAGGGTGATTAGACAGCCGGATATAAACAGGGGGCATATATATGCACTGCCGCAGCCGGTCACCAATCCGTTTAAGTGGATGGATGATAATTCACCATTGAATGCCTGCCGCTCCCTCGATTTTTCCGGTAATTTAGCGGTGATCAAATGTCTGCCTTCTTTTGCTCCCACCATCGCCTTACTATTGGATGGCCTGGAGATGGAAGAGATCGTCGGCACGGTTGCTGGTGATGATACCATTGTGGTGGTCCTCCGTGATGGCACGACCCACGAGCAGTTTCGGCAGTCTCTCTTCAGGCGTTTGCCAGAATTGCGTAGTAAATTCTGATCAATCCCTTCATAATCCATTATCCCATTCAAACTAATGTTCGAGGTGCTCTATGAAAGGAAAAGTAATATTAGCGTATAGTGGTGGTTTAGATACTTCCGTGATCCTCAAATGGCTCTGTAATAAAGGCTATGAGGTGGTTTGTTATGTGGCCGATGTTGGACAGCGGGAGAATTTCGATGCGATTCGTGAGAAAGCCATCAATACCGGCGCCAGCAAGGTCTATATAGAAGATCTCAAAGAAGAATTTGTTACCGACTTTATTTTTGCAGCGTTACGTGGCAATGCCATCTACGAAGGCCGCTATTATTTGGGCACCGCTATCGCCCGGCCATTGATCGCCAAACGGCAGGTGGAAATTGCCGAGATGGAAAACACAAACATCGTTGCTCACGGTGCTACTGGCAAGGGCAACGATCAGGTGCGGTTCGAACTATCCTATTACGCCCTTAACCCGCATATCCAGGTCATCTCTCCCTGGAAGGATAGCGAATTCCTTTCCGAATTCAAGGGCCGCAGCGATTTGATCGCTTTTGCGCAAAAATGGAATATTCCGGTCAAGGCTTCGCTCAGCAAATCCTATAGCGAAGACGAAAACCTCATGCACATCAGCCATGAAGCGGGTATTTTGGAGGATCCCGCCTTTCGTCCACCTGAAGAGGTATTTAACTGGACGGTATCCCCCCAAAAGGCACCCGATGAAGAGACCACCATTGAAATCGAATTCAAGGACGGTTATCCCATAAAGGTCACCAATCTGAATGATGGCACGGTTAAGGATACCCCTTTGGAACTTTTCGTATACTTGAATGAATTGGGCAGTCGCAACGGCATCGGACGGGTGGACATGGTGGAAAACCGATTTGTCGGCATCAAATCGCGTGGTGTTTATGAGACGCCTGGAGCCACCATCCTCTGGGCAGCGCATCGCGATTTGGAAGGTATTGCCATGGATAAAGAGGTGATGCGCATTCGCGATATGCTCTCACCGAAATTTTCTGAGCTGATTTATAACGGTTTCTGGTTTTCGCCCGAGATGGATTTTCTGCTCAGCGCGTTCGAAAAAAGCCAGGAAAAAATCGACGGAACTGTTTGCCTATCACTTTACAAAGGCAATATCACCATCCACGGCCGCAAATCGCCGATCTCTCTGTACAATCAGGAATTATCCAGCATGGATGTGGAGGGCGGCTACAACGCTCTGGACAGCAAAGGCTTCATTCAAATTCATGCCATTCGCCTCAAAGCACATCATTTGGTGTTGAAAAATTCGATGCCGTATAAATGGCGATACCAGAGATCATCCAAATATGCTGCGCAAAAGTAATGGAGGAAGAACCATTCATCGTCGTCTGTTTGTTTTTACCAATAGCCTTTTCATCTCTTTTCCAGGTCATTTTCTAAGACCTTGAATGGGGTATAGCGTATAGGGTCTTATATTCAACCCCTGCCATTCTAAACCAAAGAAAATGCTTTCATATACGATGGTCAATTAGAACGGTGCTTATTTCCGATGGCATCAACCATTTGCTGTTCCTCATAGCTGGAAGGGCAATAACATATGCAAAGATGTTAAATGAGTTATCGGTGAGCAACCATGAAACTATGGCAAAAATCTATCAAACTGAATGAAAGGGTGGAAGCTTTCACCGTCGGTGATGACTATCTGCTCGATCAAGAATTATTACCATACGACATTATTGCCTCAAAGGCTCATGTGCGTATGCTGGCAAAAATCAAGATATTGCTTCCTGAAGAAGCTACCACCTTGTTGCAGGCATTAGACAAGCTATTCGACTACACGAAATCCGGCCAATTCAAGATAAACCCAGAAGATGAAGATAGCCATACGGCTATCGAGAATTTTCTGGTCAGCGAAACGGGTAAAATGGGTGAAAAAGTTCACACTGGACGCAGCCGCAACGATCAAGTGTTGACCGCAATACGTCTTTATAGTAAAGCAAAACTCAGTGAGTGCGAAAAGGCGGTATATGCGGTCATCAGAGCCATCGACTGTTTTGCAGAGAAATATGGGTGCATAAAGCTGCCCGGCTATTCGCACATGCGTAAGGCTATGCCCATTACGGTCTCGATGTGGGCTGGTGCTTTCCGTGACGCGCTTGCAGACGATCAAATGCTGCTGTATGCAGCTATGAAGCTGGTCGACCAGAATCCGCTGGGAACCGGCGCGGGTTTCGGCATCTCGCTGCCGTTAGATCGGCAGATGACCACCGAAGATATGGGTTTTGCGAAAATCCTGGCAAATCCTATGTACGCCCAAAATAGCCGCGGTAAATTCGAAGGGTTTGTTCTGACGGTTCTATCGAATATCATGATGGATTTGAACCGACTGAGTTCGGATGTTCTTTTCTTCTCTATGCCCGAATTCGGATTCTTTACCTTACCCGATGAGTTTCTTACAGGTTCATCCATCATGCCGCACAAAAAGAATCCGGATGTACTGGAGATTCTCAGAGGTAAATATCACCAAGTTATGGCTATGGAATGGCAGGTGCGTAATACCACCATCAACCTCATTTCTGGCTATCAGCGCGATCTGCAATTGACCAAGGGAGCCTTGATGAATGGATTTGCCCACACAATAGAATGTCTACAAATAGCGGAATTACTTTTCAACAACCTCTCAGTGAATGTCGAGCAATGCCAAGAGGCGTTGACGCCAGAATTATTCAGTGTTGACCGCGTCTATCAGTTGATGCAAGAAGGGTTGACTTTTCGTGAAGCCTATCGACGAATTGGTGCGGAATACGATGGAGAAAAAAAACATGAGTAAAAAACGCGTTGCCATTGCCGGTGCCTCGGGATATGCCGGCTACGAGCTGGTTAAAATTCTCAGCCGACATCCTCAAGTGGAAATCACCTCTCTGGCCATTGGAGAGGACGTGACCGCTAATTTTTCGGATATTTTTCCGGCATTGAAGGGAATCTGCGATCTGCCATGTCAAAAAATAGACCCCGATGGCATGATTGATCAGAGTGATCTCATCTTCTTCGCATTACCGCATAAAGTAAGCATGCAGGTCATACCATCTTTTATCGATCGGGTCAAGGTGATCGATCTCAGCGCTGACTATCGAATGAAAGATGCAGCAATGTATGCCAGAGCTTATGGAGTGGCACATGCAGATGCAAGCCATCTCGGTCAGTTTGTTTATGGCTTGCCTGAAGCTTATCGTTCATCGATACAACATACCACAACTGTAGCCAATCCCGGCTGTTTTCCTACAGGGATTATCTTAGCCCTGCAGCCGGTTTTACGGCAAGGATGGATCGACGGCCATTCGATCAGAATATCCAGCATGACTGGCGTCTCTGGGGGGGGCCGCGCACCGAGAATGGAGTTCCATTTCCCCGAATGTCATGAGAATATTACTGCTTATAAAGTCGGCAAGCACCAACATGAACCGGAGATCGAACAGGAATTATCCATCATGGCCGGAGAGGAGGTTGATGTCGTTTTCGTTCCGCATTTGTCTCCATTAATTCGCGGCATTTATTCGACGATCTATGCTGAGCTCAAACAAACCATTACTCAGACTGATCTGGTGCAATTCTATCGAGAATTTTATCATCATGAGCCGTTCATTCGTATCATGGAAGCGACGCAATCGCCCCAGATCAAACATATTGTCGGTTCGAATTTTTGTGACATCGGTTTAGCCGTGTGCGGCCGAACGCTTATCCTCATGAGCGTCATCGATAATCTGGTCAAAGGCGCTGCTGGCCAGGCGGTTCAGAATATGAATCTAATGTTCGGATTCGAAGAAACCTGTGGTCTTTTGTAGTTTGAAGGAGAACTAACCATGGAAGTCATCCCAGATGCCCATATTGCCATGCCGCAGGGTTATACGGCTGCGGCGATTCATGCGGGATTGAAACGTAAACGAAAAGATTTGTGCATCATCAAAAGTGCGGTGCCGGCAAAATGTTCGGCCAAATTTACCAAGAATGTCATTAAAGCTGCCCCTGTTTTGGTCGGCATCGATACACTGAAAAAATCGAACAACATGGTGCAGGCATTGATCGTCAATTCCGGGAATGCCAATGCCGGCACCGGCAGAAAGGGGATCGAAGATGTCTACGAAACCATCTCGCTGGTCGCCCCAAAAATCGATGTCCCAGAAAATTTGATTTTGGCAGCCAGTACGGGTATTATCGGCCATTTTCTGCCGATGGACAAGATGCGCCACGGCATCGAAAAACTTGCGCATCTCTTGTCCAAAGAAGGGGGACGCGATTGCGCCGAGGCGATCTTGACGACCGACACGACGGAAAAGGCATTCGGCGTAACGTTGAAGATCGGCAAAAAAGTAGTAACCTTTTGCGGCATCACCAAAGGTTCGGGCATGATCCATCCGAATATGGCCACGACCTTGGCCTTTGTGACGACCGATGCCGAAATCGAACACGCCCTTTTGCATGCGCTTTTTACAGAGGCCATCGATCACACCTATCATTGCATTACGGTCGATGGCCATACCAGCACCAACGATACCGCGTTGATCATGGCCAATGGCATGGCTGGCAATGAATGTGTTCGCCCAAATACCGAGGAAGCCGAAGCCGTTCGCCGGGCGCTCTACCATTTGCTGCTTTCTATGGCCAAATCGATTGTGAAAGACGGGGAAGGAGCGACCAAATTTGTGACCATTACGGTAAAAAATGCGGATTGTGCCGCAAACGCCAAAAAGATGGCTTTTGGCATCGCCCATTCGCCCCTCGTTAAAACCGCGTTATTCGGCCAAGATGCTAATTGGGGACGCATTTTGTCGGCGGCAGGTATGGTAGACGTGGAGTTCAATCCCGAAAAAGTAGAATTAAAGATCAACGATAAATTCATCTATCAGCATGGAAATCCGATGAATTTGTCGACCGAAGAAAAACGCCAATTGATGGCGCCGGCGGATTTGCAAGTCGAATTATCTATAAACAATGGGTGTGAATCGGCCGTTGTTTATACTTCAGATTTGTCCTATCAATATATTAAAATCAATGCGGAATATCATACGTGAGGGGTGAGAAAGAATATGAAAAGAATCATTGAAAAAGCATCGGTTCTCATCGAGGCATTGCCCTATATACAAGCCTTTCGCGGGAAAAAGATGGTAATCAAATGCGGGGGCAGCGTGATGGAGGATGATAGCGGATTGCGCGATCTGTTGCGCGATGTCGTGTTCATGAAAAGTATTGGTATCCAACCGGTATTGGTACATGGGGGTGGGCCAGCCATTTCCAAGGCGATGAAAGAGGCTGGCATCCAGCCGCAGTTCGTTCATGGGCTACGCGTTACCGACGAAGCAACGATGGCCATCGTCGAAAAGGTGCTGACCAATAAGATCAATCAGCAGCTGGTTGACATTTTGAACGAAATGGATGCCAATGCAATTGGTGTTTACGGGCGCGAGTATGATTTAATCCGCGTCGAAAAAAATATGCCTCTGGTCGATGGTCAATCTGTGGACATTGGCTACGTCGGTGAAGTGGTTCATATCAATGCCGGCATTCTGTACGAACTTTTACAACAAGAGAAAATACCTGTCATCGCTCCTATTGGCATAGGCGAGGATGAGCACAGTTACAACATCAATGCCGATACCGCTGCAGGATTCATTGCTTCTTCCATTGGCGCCTGGAAGTTGGTCTATCTAACGGATACACCAGGCTTGCTGCGCCAGCGAGACGATGAGAACAGCCTGATCAGTTCTTTGAGTTATGAAGAAGCACAAGAATTACTCCAAAGCGACATCATCAAAGATGGGATGCGGCCGAAAATGGTCTCATGCCTTAAAGCTCTAAAATATGGGGTCAAAAAGGCGCACATCATCGATGGGCGTGTACACCACTCGTTGCTATTGGAAATTTTTACAAACCAAGGTGTAGGAACGGAGATTGTTAAAAATGGACTATGAGACATTCGATACTTATGTTCTGAAAACGTATAAGCGTTTTCCTTTAACGATCGTCCAAGGACGCGGCATGCAAGTATGGGATGAAAATGGAACTGAGTATTTAGATTTTTTTCCTGGGTGGGGAGCCGGAAACTTGGGGCACTGTCATCCAAAGGTCGTCCAGGCTGTTTGCGAACAGGTGAAAAAAATCATTCACATTCCCAATGTCTACTATAATGAGCCGCAAGGGAAATTGGCGCAGATGCTCATCGAATGCAGCTTCGATGGTCAGGTGTTTTTTTGTAACAGCGGCGCCGAAGCCAATGAGGGAGCGATCAAACTGGCACGCAAGCGAAATCCTAACAAAAAAACGATCATTACCTTACATAATTCCTTCCACGGACGCACCTTGGCCACTTTGACGGCAACGGGCCAGGAAGAGTACCAGCAGGGCTTTGATCCGCTGCCGAGCGGATTCTGTTATTGTCCTGCAAACGACAGCGAACAGTTGAAAGAGATGATGAATAATGAGGTCGCTGCCATCCTAATGGAACCCATCCTTGGCGAAGGTGGTATTGTTCCCCTCACTCAGGAATTCATGGAGACCGCGCAACGACTCTGCGTGGAATATGACGCCTTGTTGATCTTGGACGAAGTACAGAGCGGCATTGGCCGTACCGGCAAAATGTTCGCCTATCAAAATTTCCCCAATATCCTCCCCGATGTGCTCACCACGGCAAAATCGTTAGGGGGCGGCATCCCCATTGGGGCGTTTATCGTCAGAAAAGAACACTGTCAAATATTACAACCAGGCAATCACGGCTCGACATTTGGTGGCAACCCGGTTGCCTGTTCAGCTGCAATTGCGGTGTTGCAGGCGATTGATGAAGAAAATTTACTACAAAAGGCTGCCATCGCCGGCGAATATCTTTACAATAAACTGCTCATCCTGCAAAAAAACCATCCCTGTATTAAAGAGGTTCGTGGTCTTGGCTTGATGTTAGGAGTAGAATTATCCATGCCAGGTGCAGCCATTGTTGATAAATGCCGCGAACAGAGATTATTGATTAACTGCACCCATAAAAACGTCCTGCGTTTGATGCCGGCATTGAATGTCACCCAAGGGGAGATCGACTTCGCCGTGGCGATCCTGGACAGGGCATTAGCGGCTGCAGAGAAAGAGGAAGCAGAAAAATCCTAAACTTGCTGTCCGTTTAAGAGCTTATTTGGGAGCATTCTGAGAGCGAAGAAACAGTTGAAAAAATCTGTCTTTCAATGAGGTAATCATATGTCGTCGATAAAAAGATGTCCTTGGCCAGGAAATGATGAGCTGATGTGCGCCTATCATGATCAGGAATGGGGGGTACCCTTGCACGATGATCAAAAGCTATTTGAATTTCTCATCCTCGATGCGGCGCAGGCCGGGTTGAATTGGCGCATTATTCTTCATAAACGCGAAAATTTCCGCAGGGCATTGGATCAGTTCAATCCCGAAAAAATCGCTCATTATGGAGAAGAAAAAATCGCCGCCCTATTGCAAGATGCCAGCATCATTCGGAACAAACTAAAAATCCAATCCTTCATAACCAATGCACGGGCCTTTTTAAAAATCAAAAGCGAGTTTCCCAGTTTTGATAGTTACATTTGGCAGTTTGTGGACGGCGTTCCGATTCAACATAGTTGCCGCTCCCTGGCGGATCTTCCTGTCCGTTCTCCCGAGTCAGATGCCATGAGCAAAGATTTACGTCAGCGAGGATTCTCATTCGTCGGTAGCACCATCTGTTATGCTTTTATGCAGGCGGCGGGCATGGTCAACGATCATCTGATCGATTGCTTCCGTTATGAGGAAATCAAAAAGCTTGGGAATTTTGCAAAAAGCTAATCTTTATTAAAACGGTCGACAGATCAATTATTATCATTTATTTTCCTCTGAGCATTTTCATTGCACCCTGTGATGCCGCTAGATATAAACGAACCATGATCTTTCGGCATATCTTTCCATTCGGTGGTTTTTCCGTTTGAGTTGTTGGGAATTCTTCTTATATTTATCGAAAATGGTATTAAAAAAATCATTTATTCGGAGAGGTAAGATTATGAAAAAATGGAATAACACATTCTCTGTTGTTGTAGTTTGTCTTATTTTTGGAATACTTGTGTATTCTTGCGGCGAATCACCGTATGTTGGTCTGGCAAAAAAGTCCGCTGAAGTAGATAGTCTGATCATCAAAGCCCGTGCAGCCGGAAAAACCAACATGGATAGTTTGCGCAAAGCCAAGCAACAATTGGCGGAAAAATATGTCTCTGGCATCGATCCAAACAAGGTAAAGGCAAACGATCTATATTATGCAGCCAAATTATTCTACACCGCAGGCAAGACAGACACGGCATTGCAGCTCTTGCTCAAAGTTCAAGATAATGAGGCCTATCAACTACTTTTCAATATTTACTTGCAGACCGATAGAGTGAAGCAGGCTGAAGATTTGTTTCGGCAGGAGATGAAGGCTTTAGCTGGAGAGGAACTTGGAGAGTTATACGAAGCCCTCTATTCAACCTATCAGGAAAGGGGAGAAGTGGATGATGCCCTACGTTTGGTAGAAGAGGCGATTGCCAATTTACCGGCGGATGAGATATTGAGTTTTCAATTGGCAAAAGCGGAATTACTTTATGAGAAAGGAAACCAAGCAGAAGCATTGGCGTTGCTGGAGCAATTGAAAAAAGCGCACGGAGAGGACGCTCGGGCTATGCGCGGTATAAACGCCAAGCTGACCCTTTATCGTTTGATTGGCAAACAAGCCCCGGAGTTAATCGTCCAGCAATGGATCGAATCCGAGCCGCTGAAGATACGAGCATTACGAGGTAAAGTGGTTTTCCTCGATTTCTTTGGGCCCTGGTGCGGACCGTGCCGTGCCATGTTCCCGCATATTAAAAAGCTTTATGAGGAATATCATGACAGGGGGTTAGTTATTATCGGTGTGACCCGATATTATGGCTTTTTCAATCAGTTGGGGCAAAATCTACGCGATTTGCCGCCGGAAGAAGAATTAGAATGGATTAAAAAATTCAAATGGCATCACCAAATCCCCTTTGCCTATGCCGTGGCTGACATGGCCAGCGGTAGGAAAAATGAAGAGGCGTATGGTGTTTATGGCATTCCTCACATGGTCGTGATCGATCAAAAGGGATTGGTTCGAGAAGTAGCGATCGGTTCTGGCAAAGCTTCTGAAGAAAAATTGGATCGCATCATTGCTGATCTCTTTCGAAGCTGATGAGAGTATCGGAACACTGGGTTGGCTATAATGTCGTAAATAGACGAGCAGAAATGGGAAAGCCTCTGTATATTCCGGCAAGAAAAGTTTTAAAGTAAGAAATTAGTGAGGATATATCAAAAATTACTTGATTCAAAATATAAATTTTTATATATTATGTGCCACTTTGAGTGAAACACATGGTGGGTGTAGCTCAGCTGGATAGAGCACCAGGTTGTGGCCCTGGTGGCCGCGGGTTCAAATCCCGTCACTCACCCTTTTTTTATAAACCTTCTCAACCATTGTCCCCATCGTCTAGTGGTTAGGACTCGGGATTTTCGATCCCGCAACAGGGGTTCGAGTCCCCTTGGGGACACCTAGTGAACAAAGGGCAGAAACAAACTTCTGCCCTTTTTCATTATTAAAAGGGCTGAATTGCTTCAGCCCTTGTTCCCGCAAGGTCTCCTCACAGATCTCTGTTTGGAGGTGGGGAATTGTTTGTTCAAGTCCGAAAAGTTGAACCCGCCGATGAACGCGGAATTCAGGTTTGAGCCATTTCCGCAATCGTTGACATGATGAAACCCTCCCCTCTGAATTCCCGAAAGAAACGCGAATTCATCCACAGCTCTGTTATTAGCCTATCTGGATTGATCCGACTCGCGAATGGAGGCTTTCGCCTCTCCTGACCTATAAATTGGAAAATGGAAAAGTTATTTATCAAAATTTAAATATATGCTGTTTGACCTCCCTCTGATATACCCTTCGGCAGCAAGTAGCGGGCAAGGATGCCCGCTCTCCAATAGCCCTATTTCACTAAAACCATCCGTTTTACAGCAGAATATTTACCTGCATTTAGATGATAAAAGTACAAACCGGAGGCTTTGGTGCGATTTTGCCACTGTATGCTATAATAGCCTGCGGCCTGCTGCTTATCTACCACTGTTTCCACCAATTGCCCATTGATATTGTAGATTCGCAGCGTTACATGTGCTGTCTCAGGCAATTGATAATCGATGCGTGTCACACCGTTGAAGGGATTTGGATAATTTTGTTCCAACCTAAAGATCGTCGGGATTTTTCCATGTTCATCCGAGCTGACAGATGTCGCTCCCTTTTCTGTCAAAACACTAAAGGCATCGATCTGATATTCGTGGGCATTCCAAGTCAGAGGACTCGGTTTTAGCATGAGAAACTGCGCCGAAATGGTTTCGGAGAGACTATACCAATGTTGTCTGCCATCTACCGAGCATTCGAAAAAGCCGATCGAAATAAAGTCCGTAGGACGTATGCTTTGGTTCGAAACCAACACCTCAAAATAAGCAGTGGGTGCATAGGTGCTGGCTCCACTGCGAGAGCTTAGCTGCAACATAAAAGTGGCAAAGCTATGCATGCCATAATCATCGAATCGGAAGATGGTCCAATATGGATCTGAAGGTATTTCTCCTGGTATCTGCGATAGCGTTGGGCTCTGGAAATCGGGTATCATACCATAGATCTCGGTAATCCATGGTCTTCCGAATTGGAGGGCTTCGCCAGCGAGCGGTATGCCCTGAACATAAACTAATTTCGCCGGGGTTGAAGATTCTTTCTGCCCTATTTTGATCTTCATGATCTCTGCACCAGTCAGAAGATTTTCGTACCAGCTTTCTTCGACAAATCCACTACTCTTCCTATGCAGCGCGGTTATGCCCACATAGATTTCCGAATTCGGTTGCAGATTTTTCAGAGTATATTCTTGTGTATTGCCTAATTCGATCACAAAAGGTTTCATAGAGCTCAAGGGTGCGAAAGCTTCTGGATGGTCAGAATAGTACAGACGATAACCATCGGCATTTGGTGAACGTTCCCATCCTAACTGCACGGAGGTCTCATCCACATTTAATAGATGCAGAGGCTTGGGGGCAAGCCCTGCCGCTAGATCGGCGATGGAGATTGCCAAGAGATGCTCGCCATTGAAAAAGCTCTGCATGGCCACATCCAACATATCTGCCATCGTGGTCGCCAGATGGGTATTCGTTTGTCGGAGTGTGCGTGCCTGATAGATGTGCAATGGTACGAGCAGGCCGAGATTATCCATTCCTTTTGCGGCTAATATTGGTTGTTGCTTGAAAATTCGTACATGATTGCGGGTTTTCTTTAGATAGTCAAAACCATATTCGATGCTTGGTTCGATTTCGGTCCCCTGATTCCAGCCATTCCAGGAATCGATCATGACCCATGGCATGTAGAGGGGATATTCATAGTTGTGGATTTTTTCCCATGTTCCGTCATAAACCGTTCCTTCGCGGCGATCCATCCACTTTTTAGCGCCAAATACATAGGGCCGATCGTCATACCCAGCCCATACCTGACCTACCGCAAAGTTGATCATTCCCATTTCGGCAGCATAGTTCATCGCATAATAAGTCGAATCCAAGTAAGCATCGCCCCATTCCGAACCATCCGGTTTCAGATATCTTACCAATTTTTCCAAAGATGGTGCATAGGCATCAACCGAGCCGAGGATGTTGCGTAAGAAGCCGTTCCAAACCACTGAGGCGGTTGGTGGTAAGTTGGCTTGCTGCCGGAATTCTTCCGGAGTCATAGATGGCTCTGTTTCATACAACCAATAGACTGGATTCGACACACCGCGTCGTGTGCCCCAATACGCCGGATGTTTCAATAAAAAGTCGCCGAGATAAGACAGATCGATCACGGTTTTTTCTTGTGCGATTTTGTTATTGAACGATGGCGATGACTCGCGATACATCGTAGCGACTTCAAAATTAAAACCATGGCGTGCGAATTGCGTCGTTAGTTGCTGTGTTTTGGTCAATAGGTTCAATAAGGCCTGGTTTTCATAGGTGTCTTTGCCGAACCAATCCACTACAAAACCATCAATACCGGCTGCCCAGGCGGACAAGATATGGTATTCGAGGACATTGGGATCGTTCGAATCATATGAACCAATCAGACTGTGATGAACATGTCCACCATTATTGTTCACATCCCAATGCCGCAAGGATTGTGGATTTGCGGCGTCACCGTACCAGCTCTGATAACGGGCCAGCAACCAGCGATCGCTCAGACCCCAATCTTTGAGTGATCGTACATAACCAAAATCTGCACCACTATAGAACAGATTACGCGTCAGATCAACAAAATGAGGCTCATTATTAGTGGTCAGTACATATTGAGGCGGCAGGGTTGATTCATCCACATTGATCACATAGGCACCAGGCAACAGATGATTAAATTGATAGAGACCTCTATCGTCGGTCAAACTCTTGGCCGCGATCACTCCATTGTGGTACAATTCCACTGTCACATCTTTTAAACCGACCTCGTTTGGATTGCGTTTGCCATCTATATTACTGTCGTAGAATACATATCCAACAATAGAGCCATGTTGCATCCTCGCAACTCCGAAAGTCAAATCGATGAAATCAGATGGAGCTTCACTGAGGAGCGTATATTGCCCAAAGCCGGCGTATTGGAGGCGATATTTACCGTTAAAGGTATTGGGATAGAGTAGCATCCATTCGTTGGGGGCAAGTACGCGGACGATGTAAATTCCTGGTGGCACTTCCGGTGGGAAGAACCATTTACCAAAGTCCGGGTTGGAAAGCATGGCGCTGGTTCTTTTTTGCGAAATCGTCGTAGAATTCTCATTCAATGTTTGCGTGATGTACGACTGTTGTGTCGATTCGTTGAACAGTTCAATACTCCAACCTCCCAGCAGAGGCTCTTCTGGATCCAAACGACTGTTGCGATTGCGATCTTCGAACACCCTGCCTCCGGCATTTCCAAGATTACCGAAATAGTGGCTGGCATCGTTGGCCTCGACCATTCTATCATTGTATTGTGCCGTCACTCGCGCAACGTTCCGATACTGCCCCATCGTCGCTATACCTTGTTTACTCACCGTCAGCGACTGACCAGCGGAGAGGGAAGTTGTTGGCAGAAGAATCGGGCCGATTTTATCATCAGTTAACGTCACGTTGGTAAGAGCCACGTTGCCAGTATTCTTGATCGTATATTGCCAAGTAACAGGCTTGCCAATGTAGATGGAAGGCCCTGGTGGAACGTCGGCATCTTCGCCATTGGTGTATTTCTGGACATCGATCGCTGGCATGGGTTCATTGGTTCCGAAATAATGACTCGGATCGCTATCTTCTACCGTGATCTCGCCAGCCTTGGCAGTCACTCGCGCGATATTCTCATACTGGCCTGCAATGGCGGTGCCGGTTCGATAAATGGTGAGCGATTTGCCCACGTCCAGCGTGGTTTGCGGCAGGAATATCTTGCCCTCCTTGTCGTCCATAAGGCTCACATCCATCAGCCGAACAGTACCCGTATTGGTGATGACATACTTCCAAGTGATACGGCTGCCAACCAGCACGTACGGTCCGGGCACCGTATCGGCATCCTCACCATTGGTGGATTTCTCGATATCGATCTGAGGCCCACGTTCTTGTTCGCCAAAATAATGCGCGGGGTCTCTATCGGTGACGATGGTCGGTCCAAAATTGCCACTGACGATGGCCATATTGGCGTACTGACCTGCCTTCACAATGTCGTTGCTGGTGATGGTTACGCTCTGTCCTGCCTCAAGGCTGTTCACCGGCAAGGCAATGGCGCCTTCTTGATCGTCTGTTAGCAGGATGTTCGTCAATGGCACACTACCTGTATTGGTAATGACGTATTTCCAAATCACCGTCCTGCCAATGGGCAATCTCACACCTGGTGGCGTATCGGCATCTTGTTCTTCTACATATTTTTCGACATCGATCGATGCCTGCGCATCCTTTGGATCGACGCCGATATAATGACTTGCATCTTGATCTTCTACCGTCTGGTCGTTAGCTGTGGCAGTCACCTTGGCGACGTTAGCGTATTGACCAGCCACAGCGCCGCCGGTTCTGTTGACTACCATACTCTGGCCAGGAGCCAGAGACGACGATGGTAAGAGAACCTTCCCTAATTGATCGTCGGTCAAGGAGAGGTTATTGAGGGTGATGTTGCCAGTATTGCGAATCACATATTGCCAGGTCACGGTCGATCCGATTTCGATGGTCGGCCCTGGTGGTGTGTCTGCATCTTCGCCATTGGTAGTTTTTTCAAGATCGATGGACGGTTTAGGCTGGTCGCTGCCAAAATAATGGCTCGGATCGCTGTCTTTTGTGGTTTTACCATTATATTCTCCTGTTACCGTGGCGATGTTCGCATACTGCCCTGCAACTGCTTTGCCCGTTTTAATGAGTTTGATAGATTCACCGGGATTGAGTACAGTTGTGGTTGGTAATGGGATCTCGCCCAATTGGTCGTCAACCACTTTTAAATTCCAAAGGGGTACATTACCGATATTTTTGATGGAGTATTCCCATTTTACCGACTGACCCACGAGAATGGATGGCCCCGGCGGTGTATCTGCATCCTCGCCGTTGGTTGATTTTTCTATATCGATGGCAGGTTGATCCCCTTCACCGCCAAAATAGTGGCTGGGGTCTTCATCGGACACGGTGATATTTTCATATCTAGCCGTCGCTTTGGCTACATTACGATATTGACCAGCAACAGCCGTACCGGTTCGTGTAAAGATACGTTCTTCTCCCACTCCTAGATAATTTTCAGCGTCGTTATAACCGATGTAAATGATACCAAGCTGATCATCTGACACCATGAGTTCTTTTAGAGGTACATTGCCGGTGTTTCTGACCTTGTAGACCCAGGTGACGGGGCTACCAACAGCCACTTTAGCTCCCGGCGGGGTGTCGGCATCCAATCCGTTGGTCGATTTTTCGATGTCGATAGCCGGTTTGGCTGCTTCGATGCCAAAGTAATGGCTTGGATCTTCATCCGATAGAACCTCGGTGTTGTATTTGGCTGTGACCTTTGCGGTGTTTCGATATTGCCCTGCTGCTGCTGTTCCTGTTTTGGTGATGGTCCACATCACACCGGGGGCTATCGATGACGACGGTAATACCAAATGACCCAATTTATCATCCGAAAGCGTGACGTCGGTGAGGGTCACATTGCCATTGTTCTTCACCATATATTTCCACGTCACTGTGGAGCCGATAGGTATAGAAGGCCCAGGGGGTACATCCGCATCTTCGCCATTGGAATATTTTTCTACGTCGATAGAGGCTTTTTCTTGATCTTTGCCCAGGTAATGGCTAGTATCACTATCTCTGACCACGGCGCCTTGATATTCAGCCGTAGCCTCTGCGACGTTGCGGTATTGGCCTGCAACGGCCGTACCGGTTTTGGTAAAGGTCAGAGTCTTACCAGGTTCTAATACCACATCCAGCGGCGGATTGACTACTCCAAGCTGATCGTCAACAACACGTAAATTCTCTAAAGGAACCGTGCCAATATTTTTGACTACATATTTCCAAGTTACAGGTTGCCCGATCAAAATCGCAGGACCTGGTGGTACATCGGCATCTTCATTGTTGGTATATTTTTCAATATCGATGGCGGGAAAATCTTGCCCAGATTCTCCAAAATAATGGCTTTTATCGAAATCTTCAACTATGGTGTTGCCATATTTCGCCGATGCCTTGGCAATATTTTCATAACTACCGACAATTGCGGTACCCCTACGAGTAAACATTTTTGTTTCTCCCGGGTTGAGTAGCTCGGCAGTAGAAGCACCGGTGTAAATGAGCCCCAATTTGTCATCGTTTACAACCAGCTCCTTTAATGGCACATTACCGGTATTTTTAACGATATAGGTCCATGTGACCATCGAGCCTGCAGGAATCCTCGGACCAGGCGCATGATCGGCATCTTCACCATTGGTATATTTTTCGATGTCTATGGCAGGACGTGGTTCAGCAGAGAGACCAAAGTAATGACTCAAGTCTTTATCTGTGACTACCTCTTTGTTCTCGCCCTCTTCATAAATGGCTTTTACGACGGCTTCATTTTTATATTGGCCTGCTTTCGCTGTGCCGGTCTTGGTGAGGGTGATGGATTGCGCTGGTTTCAATACCACATCAACGCTCAAAGGAATTTTACCCAGTTTGCTATCTACTACTTCATCGATAGTGAGAGGAACATTACCGATATTGGTTATGACGTATTTCCAAGTGACTGGTTGACCAACTGGAATATATGGCCCTGGCGCAGCATCTGCATCTTCGTCGTTGGTATATTTTTCGATATCGATGGCAGGTTTTGCAGAGGCTTCTACTCCATAATAATGACTCGGATCCTCATCTTTCACCGTAAGTCCGAGATAAGTAGCCGAAGCAACAGCATTGTTGCGATATTGACCGGCAACGGCGACTCCGGTACGCGTAATGGTGATCGTCTTGCCTGGTTCGAACATCACATCGATAAATGGCCCCAGGCTTCCGAGTTTATCGTCGACAACATTCAAACCACCCAATGCCACATTGCCGGTATTTTTAATGACATATAGCCAGGTAACGGTTTGTCCAATGGGAATGGCCGGGCCCGGTGGCATATCGGCATCCACACCATTGGTGTATTTCTCGATGTCGATGGAAGGATTGGCACGAACCCCAAAATAATGACTCACGTCGGTGTCACGATAGACGACGGGTACTATTGCATTGGGGTTGGTAGCCTCTACTGTGGCTTGATTGACATATTGTCCTTCAGTCGCTTTACCAGTACGCTTTAGCGTTATTGACTGCCCAGGGTTCAGCCGCTTGTTGGATGGCAGAATGAGATCGCCTAATTTATCGTCTGTCACCCGAACAATGTCCAGTGGTATATTGCCATCGTTAGTGATGATATACGTCCAGGTGACGGTTTCACCAATGGGGATAGTCGGCCCTGGGGCGTTATCGGCATCTTCACCGTTGGTGTATTTTTCTATATCGATCGAGGGCTGAATATTACCCTGGGAACCGTAATAATGGCTCGGATCTGAATCCGTGATAGACATACCATTATAAGTAGCAGTGACCGTGCCGATATTTTTATACAACCCCGGTTCGGCAATGCCGGTTTTAGTGAGGGTAAAAGATTGACCAGGCTCGAAAAATACATCGATATGAACCCCGATGAGCCCTAATTTATCATCACGCACCGTCACACCTGCTAATGGAACATTCCCCGTGTTTCTGACCACATACTTCCAGGTAACCGTTTGGCCAACAGGAATGAACGGACCAGGCGCTTCATCTGCATCTTCATCGTTGGTGTATTTCTCGATATCAATACTGGGATTAGCTTCGATGCCAACATAATGGCTCTTGTCCGAATCGGTCAGGAGAATCTCTGCTGATCCGATAATCGTATGGGCAAACACCGTTGCTGTATTTTCATACTGGCCGGCTGCAACCGTTCCAGTGCGAGTGAAGGTCCTTGTCTCTCCAACAGATAGGATCATACTACCTGAAGTGCCGGATTCCCAAATGATCCCTAATTTATCGTCTTTCACTTGATCCAACTCGATAGGTACGTTGCCGGTATTTTTAATGACATACTTCCAGGAGACGGTGCTGCCAACTGCCAAGGATGGTCCTGGTGGTAGATCGGCATCCTGATTGTTAGTGTATTTTTCGATATCGACTTTTGGTTGCGGTTCGCCTTGGATGCCGAAATAATGGCTGGGATCTTGATCTTGCACCTTTTGTCCTAAATAAGTCGCTGATGCAGTGACGGTATTCTTATGCTGGCCAGCGACCGCAATGCCCGTTCGGGTAATAGTGATAGTCTGTCCAGGTTCAAACATTACATCGATGAAGGGTCCCAAATTCCCCAACTTATCGTCCACCACCTGAAGTCCGCCCAGGGCAACGTTACCGGTATTTTTCACCACATATTTCCATGTCACAGTCGAACCAACCGGCACAATGGGACCTGTTGGTAAGTCGGCATCCACGTCGTTGGTGTATTTCTCAATGTCGATGGCTGGTTGCGGTGTAAAACCGAGATAATGGCTGGGATCGCTATCGGACACCAAAATTTCAGCTTCTGCGCCCACCGATACTCCGTTCACCATGGCAACATTCCGATATTGGCCCAGATTCGCTGTCCCAGTGCGGGTAAAAGTGCGACTTTCGCCTGGTTGCAAAATCAGTTCACCCGCTTTTGTCGCTTGCCAGATGGTTCCTAAATGATCATCTTTAACCATCGTCAAGGCTATCGGAGTGTTACCGGTATTGGAAACGATAAAAGTCCATGTGACCGCTTCCCCCACCGGGATATTGGGACCAGGGGGAGTGTCTGCATCCTCACCATTGGTTTTTTTCTCGATATCTATTTTGGGCACAGCATTTCCCTGCACACCGAAATAATGGCTTGGATCAGTATCAGAAATAGTCTGCTTACCATTGGGTGATTCGTACTCAGCTCGAACAGTTGCTTCATTGCGATATTGGCCTGCTTGGACGATGCCTGTTTTGGTTAGGGTAATGGATTGACCGGCTTCCAATCGATTGCTCGTTAAAGGAATCATACCTTCTTTATCATCAAAAACACTCAGGATGGTTAAGGTGATATTGCCGGTATTGGTTATCACATATTTCCAAGTAACAGGACTGCCAATGGACAGTGTTGGCCCTGGCGCCACATCAGCATCCTGATTATTGGTGTATTTTTCGATGTCAATGGCTGGCGTTAGCCCCACCCCCAAGTAATGGCTGAAATCACTATCTGTCACAAGTTGCTCTGATGTGCCGATGAGATTGTAAGCATTCACCGTGGCTTTATTGGCATATTGACCGATTATTGCTATCCCTGTGCGCGTCAACGTCCATACTTCATTCGGATCCAAAATGGGATCCTCTGGTACACCCAAACTCCCCAGCTGATTGTCATGGATATCTTCGACCCTTAAAGGCACATTGCCAGTGTTTTTGATTACATACCTCCATTCAACCGTTGATCCTACTGGCACTGTGGGCCCCGGAGGTGTATCAGCATCTTGTCCATTGGTGGTTTTTTCGATATCAATGGCAGGCCGCGGCTCACCATAGATGCCGTAATAATGACTGACGTCTGTATCGGAGACGGTCTGACCCATATACGTTGCTGTGGCTGTAGCGGTATTCTTGTATTGGCCTGCTCTTACGATACCTGTTCGCGTGATGGTGATGGTCTGGCCTGGTTCGAACATGACATCCGTGAATGGTCCAAGATTGCCGAGTTCGGAATCCATTACACTCAATCCACCCAATGCCACGTTGCCGGTATTAGTGATAATATACTTCCAGGTAACTGTAGAACCAACAGGAAGCAAAGGACCGGTGGGATTGTCGGCGTCGACATCATTGGTATGCTTTTCCAAATCGATGGCTGGCCGAGGTTCGATACCTAAATACTGAGCCACATCACTATCGGTTAGCAAGACCTCCTGCGACCCGGAAAGATTATAGGCGTTGACCGTTGCCGTATTTTTATACTGCCCCAAGATGGCTATCCCGCTGCGCGTCCAAGTTCGGTTTTCGCCAGGTTGTAAGAGGATTCTATTACTGGAAGATGTCTCCCAGATCGTACCGATTTTATCATCCTTGACGGATACCACTTCTATTGGGGTATTACTATTATTGGTAACGATATATGTCCAGGTAATGCTTTCCCCGGCTGGAATTTGCGGTCCTGGAGCTATATCCGCGTCCTGCCCATTGATCAATTTTTCGAGATCAACAGAGGGCTGTGGTACATCATTTGTCCCATAATAATACGCGGGATCGCTATCTGTGATAAGGGCTGTGATCATATCAGATTCTTCGCGGGCTTTGACAGTTGCCACATTGCGATATTGTCCGGCAATAGCCGTGCCGGTTCGGGTCAATGTCCATGTCTCACCCGGATGGAGAACGCCATCCGAAGGCACTGCCAGGTTGCCCAAACGGTCATCGATAATTTCCAGCACCCGCAAAGGTACATTGCCATTATTGGTGATGGTATAGGTCCAGGTGACCGTGCTACCAACTTGGATGGATGGTCCTGGGGCTACATCTGCATCGAGATTGTTGACGTATTTCTCTATGTCGATCGATGGATTAGGCTCTCCGTTTATGCCAAAATAGTGACTTGGGTCTGTGTCCGTCACCGTTTGCCCAAGGTAGGTGGCAGTGACAGTGGCTGTATTCCTGTGTTGCCCACCAACCACAATGCCTGTACGCGTGATGGTTGTGGACTGTCCGGGTTCTAACATGACATCTATAAAAGGCCCAAGGTTACCTAATTGATCATCCACAACTTGCAACCCACCCAAAGCCACATTGCCTGTATTGGTAATGACGTATTTCCATGTTACCGTACTACCGATGGGTAAATAGGGTCCCGTTGGTGTGTCGGCATCCTGATCATTGGTATATTTTTCGATATCGATTGCAGGGGTTGAAACGATACCGAGGTAATGGCTTGAATCGCTATCGGTCAGTAATATTTCTGCAGGAGAGTCCTCGGTGGAATAGGCAGTAACGGTGACCACATTTCGATATTGTCCAGCGGTGGCAATGCCACTCCGTGTAAATGTTCTGGTTGCACCGGGTGCCATTGTGGCTGTGCCAGGAGAGGAAGATTCCCAGATGATACCGAGTTTATCATCTTTCAATTGAACTAATTCGATGGGGGTATTGCCATTATTGGTAACGATATAGGTCCAGGTTACTGTTGCACCAACAGGTATGCTGGGGCCTGGTGGGATATCGGCATCTTCGCCGTTAGTTTTTTTCTCGACATCAACAGAGGGTTGAGGGGTTCCAATGGTGCCGTAATAATGACTTGGGTCGCTATCGGTGACCAGAATCTCCGCTGGTGCATAGTTGATGGTATAGGCGGTAACGGTTGCTGTGTTTGTATATTGGCCGGCCACTGCGGTGCCGGTGCGGGTGAGTGTCCACGTCTCTCCTGGGTCTAAGATAGGATCGACGGGTAGGGTCAGAACACCGAGTTTATTGTCACGAATCTCCGTCACTCTCAATGGTAGATTACCATTGTTGGTGATAATGTATTTCCAAGTGACGGTGCTACCGCTGGCAATGTAAGGGCCGGTTGGTTGATCGGCATCCATGTTGTTGGTATATTTTTCGATGTCGATGGAGGGATTAGGTTGACCGTTGATTCCGTAATAATGGGCGACATCCTGATCTTGCACGGTGGTGCCGAGATAACTGGCCGAGGCAGTGGCGGTGTTCTTCTGCTGGCCGGCGATGGCGGTGCCAGTCCTGATAATCGTAGTGGATTGCCCCGGTTCAAGCATGACATCGGTAAAGGGGCCGAGGTTGCCCAGATGATCGTCTATTACTTGTAAACCACCCAATGCCACATTGCCGGTATTGGTGACGACGAATTTGTAAGTAATGCTGCTGCCTACGGTGATATACGGTCCCGTAGGATTGTTGGCATCTAAATCATTGACATATTTTTTCAGATCAATCGCAGGATTGGCTTGAATGCCGTAATAATGGCTTGGATCGCTATCGGTGACGATAATTTCAGAACCTGCATAGTCGATCGTATAAGCCGTGACAGTGGCGGTGTTCGCGTACTGGCCAACTGTGGCGGTGCCGGTTCTGATAACCTGAATCGATTCACCCGGATCTAGCAAAGTTTTCGGCAGGGTGATGTTACCCAAGCGATTATCATTGAGAGTGATCGAACCTAATCTTATATTACCCGTGTTGGTGATGATGTATTTCCAAGTCACTAATTGTCCCCTGGCGATGGTAGGACCCGGTGGGGTATCTGCATCCATATCATTTGTATACTTTTCTACATCTATGGAAGGAGAAGCAGATATCCCATAATAGTGACTTGCATCACTGTCCTCTACTTCCTCTGGTGTTTCTCCTATAAAATGGGTACCGGTAACTGTAGCGACATTGGCATACTGTCCAGCGCGAACGATGCCCGTTTTTGTCACAGTGATCGATTCACCTCCGTGCAAAGAAGTCTCAGGTAATTGGATAACCCCTTCTTGATCATCGAACAAATAGAGATTATCGATATTTTCTTTGCTGGTATTGGTAATCACATACTTCCAGGTGACCGTCGAACCAACATTCAGGTAAGGCCCCGGGGCGGTATCAGCGTCTATGTCATTGGTGTATTTTTCCAGATCGAGATACTGTTCTGTAGCCTGGGCATAAATAGAAAAAGTCATGGCGATAATGGCCATGACCATTGAAAAATAAAAAACCCCTTTCATATGAACTCCTATGAAATGATAATCCCAAACCCTCTGGGAGCAATATTGTTATTTTGCAGATGCCCTATGACGAAAAGGCATTAACACTCATAATGATCCTAACAATATTGCGAAGAATTATTTCTGTGATAAAATTAAAAATGGGGCAGGCATGCTCCTCACACTATTAATTATAACTCAAATATATCAGAATGTCAAGAAATTTTTGAATATAAAACCATTTTTAAGTAATTTTCTACATTTTTTATATGGTTTTAACCATGACTTGATTACTATTCGATGAATAGATAGCTACTCAAAGAGAACAGCTGCTGAGAATATGGTTGCTTCTCATGAACTTTTTTTGTATGTTAAAATATCTAAAATTTGAGTGGTTTTTCAGGAAAGGTCTTTTATTTTAGATCATGTCTCCGAAGAATATACAAAAAAATTTGCGGGCATCCAAAAAACTCAGTATCATTATCGTCAGCTACAATGTGCGAGAATTTCTGGAACAGGCTTTGCGCTCCATTGAACGAGCGGTAAGGGATATTGATCATGAAATTTTCATTGTGGATAACAATTCGGCAGATGGCAGCGCGGATATGGTGGCTAAAAAATTTCCCAATATTCATCTTTTATGTAACACCGAAAATTTAGGATTTGCAAGGGCCAACAACCAGGTCCTGAAAAAATGTAGCGGCGAATACATTTGCCTGATCAATCCGGATACCATCGTGCAAGAAGACACTTTCATTAAATTATTAGCCTTCATGGAAGACCGCCCCGAGGCTGGCATGGTGGGATGCAAAATCCTCAATCCCGACGGCACCTTACAGCTGGCTTGTCGTCGCAGTTTCCCGACCCCATGGGTGGCTTTTAGCAAGATCATTGGCCTGGCTTGGTTGTTTCCTCGTAGCCGCCTCTTCGGTCGTTATAATTTGACCTTCTTGGATGAAAATGAGATCGCCCAGGTGGATGCCATCTCCGGATCATTTATGTTGGTGCGAAAAAAAGCAGTAGATGAGGTGGGACCGCTTGATGAGTCGTTTTTCATGTATGGCGAAGATCTGGATTGGTGTTATCGTATCAACAAGGCGGGTTGGAAGATCTATTATGTTCCTATAACAAAAATCGTACATTTTAAAGGGGAGAGCTCCAAACGCAGCCCATTCGAACAACGACGTTTGTTTTATGACGCAATGCGACGTTTTGTGCGCAAACATTTTCGTCGCGGCCAGGCATGGGTGCCCTCTTGGGCATTGATCGTTGCCATCTATATTCGGTCTTTATTTTCTCATGCATTTGCAGCCTTGCGGATGTTAATGTGGCCCTTCGTAGACTTTATTGGCTTGTCGTTATCTTTGGCAGTGGCTATCTATATTCGTTTTCAACCGCTTTTTCCCGTACGGGAATTCTTGGTTGTCCATTTAATTTACAGCAGTGTCTGGCTCCTCAGTCTGGTTTTACATGGCTGTTATCATCGCTGGAAATTCTCCGCAGTTAAAGCCGCCTCGGCGGTGCTGTTAGGTTGGGTGATGAACAGCGCCATCACGTTTTTCTTCAAGGAAATCGGTTTCTCCAGATTGGTCGTCCTCTATGCTGGTGGCCTCAATCTGATACTGCTCGCTGGTTGGCGTTTCGCATTAAAGGTGATTGCACAAATCAGCTGGTATCTTTTCAGCAACAATCTTGGCCGATTGGTGCTCAATCGTAACGCCCTATTAGTTGGCGATCGAGAATCGTGCGCGCATATCTTACAGCGCTTGAAAAAACGCTTGGATGCCAATTATTCGGTAAAAGGGGTTGTGCTGGCACATTCTGAAATGGAAAACGAGCAAGTTTCCTCGGTGCCGGTTTACATAGGTCTGGATCATATCAACGAACTCATCAAGCGGGAGAAAATTCAAGAAGTCATTTTCGCCACCGACCGCATCCCTTATAACCAGATGTTATCTGTTATCGCTGCTTCTTCGAGTCGAGTGAACTTTAAACTCATCCCCAGCAGCATGGCTGTGATGATCGGCAAAGCCTCGGTGGAGTACATCGACGATATCCCGGTTATGGAAATCGATTACCGTTTACATTCCCGCACTTATCAAATCATCAAGCGCATCACCGATGTGGCGGTTTGTTTGCTGACGAGTCCCATCACCATCCCTCTGATTTTCTGGCTGCGCTACGTCCGCCGCATACCGGTGCGGCGAAAACGATATCTGGGCTTGCATGGCAAACCATTTTCACTTACGGTGTTTGCAGCGGATGGCTATCGTCCCCATTGGACTTGGCAGCTCATTAAGATGAGAGCGATTTTTAAAGGAGACATGAGTCTGGTAGGTCGCCAACTGACCGATGAAGCGAATCTTTCCGCGTTAAGCCTATCGATTAAACCAGGGTTGACCAGCCTGGAATATTTGCATGAAGGAAATTCAGTCACATCAGTTGAAAGGGAAAAATATCATCTTTACTATTTAAAAAATTATTCTGTATATTTAGATGCAGAAATTCTCATAAAATCTTGGATCAAGTATTTTAAGGAGAAGGAAAAGAATTAACCATGGCAAATTTTGTTTTAGACTTTGAGAAACCCATTGTTGAGATCGAACGGCGTATTGCCGAGCTGCGGGATTATTCGACCAGCGAAGATCTCGCCTTGCACAAAGAGATCCAACGACTCGAGGAAAAAGCAAAGAAATTACGCTTGGAGATCTATTCCAAACTAACTCGTTGGCAGAGGGTGCAATTGGCGCGCCACCCCAATCGGCCTTATACTTTGGATTATATTCATTATATGGTGACTGATTTCATCGAGTTGCATGGTGATCGACATTTTTCCGACGATCCCGCCATTGTTGCTGGCATCGGCATGATCGATGAGTGGCCGGTTGCCATTGTCGGTCACCAAAAGGCGCGCGAGACACGTGAAAAATTGCGGCGCAATTTCGGCATGCCTCATCCGGAAGGTTATCGCAAGGCATTGCGGATCATGACATTGGCGGCCAAATTTGGTCGTCCTATCATCAGTTTGATCGATACGCCGGGCGCTTATCCCGGTATCGGTGCCGAAGAGCGGGGCCAGGCAGAGGCTATTGCCCGCAATCTGTTCGAGATGGCACATCTGCCAGTACCGATATTGATCATCATCATTGGCGAAGGAGCCAGCGGTGGAGCCTTGGGCATCGGCGTCGGAGATCGTATATTGATGCTGGAAAATACCTGGTATTCGGTCATCTCGCCCGAAGGCTGTGCCGCCATCCTCTATCGCGACGCTGCCAACGCCCCCCAAGCGGCCGAGGCTATGAAAGTGACTGCCAAAGATTTATTAGAAATGGGGGTGATCGACCGCATCGTACCGGAACCACCGGGTGGTGCACACAGCAATCACGCCGAAGCGGCCGCCATCGTCAAATCCGTCATCAAAGAAGAGTTACCGCCGCTGATGGCGCTCGATGCCGAAACACTGGTAAAACAAAGAATAGAAAAATTCGGGAAAATGGGCGTCTGGCTCGAATGAGGTAAAAGATATGCCAAGCAGCCATAAAGCTGAACCTCGAAATATATCGCACCTGCAATCGCTAGTGGAAGCAAGCAAACTGCTTAATTCCACATTGGACTTGAACCAATTGCTGGAAATCATCTTGGCCATTGCTCTGAAAAATACCGACGCCCAAGCAGGGACGATTTATCTTGTGGATGCAAATAATCATACCATCTGGTCGAAAGTGACCGATAGGAACCGGAAAATTGAGGTGCGTTTGCCTATAGGCCAGGGCATAGCCGGTTATGTGGCACAAACAGGGGAGACCATCAATATTGCAGATGCATATGCTCATCCCCAGTTTACCGACAGGTATGATCAGATCACCGGTTTTCGCACCCAAAGCATCCTGTGCATGCCTATGCAAGATGAAAATAATAAAATCATCGGCGTATTTCAGTTGATCAATAAAAAGAGCGGTACTTTCACGACCGATGATGAGCTTTTCTTGCAGGATTTATCCGTTCACGCTGCACTGGCCATCCGTCAGACTGAATTGCATAAGGAGGCATTGGAGAAAAAAGCAATCGCATGTGAAATTGCCATCGCACGCAACATTCAAAATTTTTTACTGCCAAAATCATTGCCAAAGATCGATGGATATGACTTTGCCGCCACTAATCTGCCATCGGAAGTTGTCAGCGGCGACTATTATGATTTCATCATGCATCATCAAGAGAAACTTTGCTTTGTTATTAGTGATGTCGCCGGCAAAGGTATTCCCGCTGCCCTGATGATGGCCGGCCTGCGAACCGCCATGCATGCACAGTCGTTGATGGATGTGGAAATGTCCCCCGAACTTTTCATCCATCGGGTGAACCGGCTGATCTATGATTCCTCTCCCCGTAACAAATTCATCACCCTTTTCTACGGGGAACTTTACCCCGAAAGTGGACGCATCGTTTATATCAATGCCGGCCATAATCCGCCATTTTATGTAGCGACTAATGGACTCTTACGACCATTGCACACCAACAACCTGCCATTGGGGGTGAAAATAGATGCCAACTATTGCACCGGTGAAATCATGCTGCAAAAAGGCGAATTCCTATTTCTTTATACCGATGGGGTGACCGAAGCCATGAATGCCGAAGAAAGAGAATTTGGGGAAGAAAAACTCATAGAAATTTTACAGAAAAAACAACCCGCCCAATCTGCACAACACATCATGCAACGGGTGATAGAGAGCATTGAAGCCTTCCGCGGCAATACCGTCCAAAACGACGATTTAACCATGGCGGTGGTGATGCGGAAATAAATGCAATGATGACTCAAAAGTATGATGGCGATTAGTTGGTAAAGAGGCAGGAAACTGGGAATTGGTTTTAAAAATTCTACATTTTATGTCAACTTATTCTGAACTTTCCTCAAGCCATTCTCCGAATGAAGAAGAGGCTTTTTGAACAAGATGATTAACTCCGAATTAGAAAATAGGAAACATCTTATAACATAGTATTCAATTCTTCCCCCATGCTCAGATGAGAAGATCATCGTTGTCAGAGATCGTTGCAGGTAAACGGGGATGTGTGAAAACCTCTAAAAAATTGTCATGTCGACGATCGCCAACGACAAGACATTTTGAATTGCCATCTTTGTATTTCATTGATCCATCGCTCCGCGGTGGAACGCAAAAGGGGGACGCTCTGCGTCCTTTGAGTGGTGTTCGGTTGATACTGGTGAAGTGGTGGTCATCTCAATTGTCAGATGGCGTGAAGTTCTTCTTTGTTTCATTATTGCTGTTTTTACTTACCGCAGAGCGGCTCGAGATGCACGAACAGCGATTTTTCTGATATTCATGGGAACATATTTATTATTCACACCATCACAATCGCTTACGCGAATGAATTGCTAATCAGCACCTACGACGAAAACATCATCATCGCCATAGGCCCCTGGGCTTTCTTTGATGATATCGCCTATCTTTTGCGCGTCTTTTTTGCCAATGCCTTTAACTTCTTGTAACGCCTCGGGGGAAGCCTTGAACACAGCTTGTAGGCTGCCAAATTGGGCGAGGAGGCGTTCGGCGCGCACGGGCCCGATTCCAGGCAATCCCTGTAAAATATAAAGCTGCTGTTTCCGTTTGCCGTGTGGCCGCCTGCCACTTCGCGGCAGTGAGAAGCGGCGGAAGCTGTGATTTTGCCGGCCGATGTAGAGGATGAGCCGCGCCGTCTCCTCTGTGTTACGGCTGCGTAGGAGGGGGATGCCGTAAAAAACGCTTACCGTGATCAGTGCCCCTTGAATGGCCTCATGCTTGAGGCCGTCCTGATGGTATTCTGTGGCACCTTCGATGATCAACACCGCTCGTTTGGGTTGTGACGCCAGTCTGCTGGCCTGACGAAAAAGTCGGCCGTCGATGATGGAAGCAGAAAAATCGTTCCAACTCTTGCGTTCGATCAGGATGCGGTCGTCGATGAGATTATCGCCTAACGGCAGACGTTGGATGGTGAGGGATACCTGCGGATGGTTCTGCAAGGCTGGAATGACGCCGCCCCCTCTTTCGCGATCGTCGGCGATGATGGAGAGGGGGGATGAAAGATTGGTTTGCATAGTGGTTTCTTCGCTACAACGTTCTATCTATGGCTTGGAATTAAGGCTTTAGCCTTTCATTGGTGGCCGGTTTAGATTGAAACCCTAAAGTATTAATTCCCATCAGAAATGTGGATTTCGCGATTTTATGCATTCTCTTGTTGTCGTTATGAAAATATGCTCACAAACAGCACAATACAGTACCATCCGCCGAATAACCGATGGCGTACAGAACATCAGCCTACAAGTTATTAAAAAACACATTATTTTCAAATAGCACCACCGCACCTGACTTGCCATCCAACATCCGTCGCCAACCTGCCGTGTGTTGAGACAAAAGGGGGGTAGTGGTGTTGGTAGGCGGGGGCATCGGTCGCCGAACAGGTTATGACTGATAAAATATTCTGATTAAGCGCTCCTCATACTGGTATAACGTGCGGCTGTGCGGTAGCCGCGGAAAAATTGATGAGTTTGTTATGGCGCACAACTAGATGCTGCTTACCATTTTGACCAGTACGAACAGAACCAGCGGCCATCCGCACAAGCCGATGGTTAGTTCATCCTTCTACGGGCCTCGTATTGTATCCTTTAGCAGCCGCCCATCTTTTACTTGAATGTAACTTTTTATTGCTTTGTGGTCAAGCCCTTTTTGGCGTAGCCGCCACAGCAGAATCACAGCAGAATCAGCAACAGTGGCGATTTTGACCCTTGACGCTTTTGCTCTGATTTTGTAGAATACGCTATACCCATAGTCTGTCAGTTTTTAAAACGGTAAAGGTATGGCGTGTGTTCTACTGCCGCAAAACTGTACCGGCCTCGCAATCCGGAGGATTCACCCTTTTTCAGACTGGTGCGAGACCATTTTGATGAGTTCGAGCGAGTTTATGACGAGCGGTTTCAGCCGAAATATGGCTATTGGCGTCCGGTCATTCGTTCTGCAATAGACAAGTTTCTCATATGCGGGGATGTGCGCGAGGGATTTGCGCGGGTTCGCTGTCCTGATTGTTATAAAGAGTTTTTCGTGGCGTTTTCGTGCAAGCAACGCTGCTGCTGCCCGTCCTGTGATCAGAAGCGGGCGCTGTTGCTGGGTATGAGGCTGGCTGAGGAGGTGTTTGCGCCGGTTGGCCACCGGCAATGGGTTTTGACCATACCAAAGCGGTTGCGCATATTTTTCCGTAACGACCGCCGCTTACTTGGCAAGCTCTGTCGTCTGGCGTATGAAACGATACGGGATGGATTACGCCAGGCTTGCCGGGATCAAGAGGGGGAGCCCGGTTTTGTAGGGGCGGTACAGACATTTGGCAATCTGATAAACTGGAACAGCCATGTGCATGCGATTGTGAGCGAGGGATTGTTCAAGCGGGACGGATTTTTTATTCGGGTTGTCAAAGTTGATATGGAGCGCTGTACGGCAGCGTGGCGGGAACGGGTGTTTGATCTTTTGCTGCGAGAGGAAAAGATCGATGAGAATGTGGTGCGATCCAAGCGTGCCTGGCCGCACTCGGGGTTCAGCATCGATAACTCGGTACAGATTACAGCAGACGATACAGAGGGCATGCAGCGTCTGGTTTCGTATATTTCGCGCTGTCCCTTTTCATTGGCGCGAATGATCAAGGTTACGGAAACAGGACAGGTGATCTACCGGGCCGTAAAAAGCGGGTGTGTGCGGTTCCCTCGGCCCGGGGATGAGCGGCTCAGAGAAGGCATGTCGCGCAATTTTCAGATATTTGATGCGCTTGAATTCCTCGCTGAGGTGACGCAGCATATACCGGACAAGGGGCAACACCTGATCCACTACTTTGGCTGGTATTCGAATAAAGAGCGAGGCATGCGCAAGAAGCAGGCGCCGTCCGCTATTTCGGCCATAAGCGTTGGAGAGGGTGCAGCGACAGGTTCGTTCATGAAGAAACGGCGCATGAGTTGGGCGGCAATGATCAAGAAGGTGTATGAGGTGGACCCGCTGCGTTGTCCGGAATGTGGCGGGGAGATGAAGATCATCAGTTTTATCGAAAAGTGTCAGCCCGATGTAGTTGAAAAAATACTGCGTCACTGCGGGCTGTGGAAGAAGGCGGTTTCGCGTCCGCCGCCCGTGGAAAGTACAGTTGCAGAACCAGAGCTTGCAGAACTAGAGCCTTATTACGATTATGGCTACTTTGACCGCGTCTGCATTTAAATAGTCCTTCCTTGATTGTCCTTAATTGCTGCCTGTTTCGGCAGCGACACCGCCTGGTTACATGCATTTTTGAAATTTTGCTTGATTTCCATGTTTATTTTGGCTAATTTTACGGCAGGTCAGAAGCCATGAGGATGCTGGATATGGCATGGCACTCTGAGAACGAAAAATGGTTGGAGGAAAGAGGATGATGTCCTCGATTTTTTTTTATCCCTGGAAAAATCAAAATTCCTATCTCTATATAGTAATTCAATAGTATTCGATTGTAATTCAGTTGTAAGATTTCAGTTGTAAGATAAATCTGTGATAATCAGTCTCATCTGTTTCATCTGTGTGCTATTCAGACCAATCCTTAAAATACTCTGTGGAACACTGTGTAAAACACTGTGAAACACTGTGTAACGTTAAAAAATATTCGATAGTAATTCGATTGTATAATAGATCCGTATTTTGTTAAAAAGTAGATAAGACTTTCGACCTTCGACTTTCGACCTTCGACCTTCGACCTTCAGACTTTCGACCTTCGACCTTAAGACTTATGACCTTCAGACAGGGGTCAGGGAGTGACGGAGTCACTAAAAAAGTGAGATTCAGGATGTTTCGTTATGAACATGTCTCAGGGGGTTGATAAAAATTACTATTGTGCAGGGAGCACAGGTTGCCGAATGTACTGAGTAAGGAAGAGGTATGAGCAATACTTCTGGCGCCTGCCAATCTGAAGCATCGCACGATGTTAAGTCTGTTATATGCCTGTGGTTTGCGTCGCAGTGAATTGCTTAATCTGAAGCCGGGCGATGTGGATTCCAGCCGGCACATGCTGATAATACGCAATGCCAAGGGTTACAAGGACAGGCTTGTTCCGGTTTCAGACAAAATAATCGGGATGTTGCGGGAATATTATATTGCCTACAAGCCTGGTACATGGTTGTTTGAGGGGCAATATCCTGGCAGCAGGTACAGTGCGAGGAGTCTGGAGCAGGTTCTTAAAAATGCTTTGATAAGGGCGAGGATAACAAAACCTGTGACCCTTCACTGGTTAAGGCATAGTTATGCCACGCACCTGCTGGAATCCGGAACGGATTTAAGATACATTCAGAAACTTTTAGGACACAAGAGCAGTAAAACAACAGAGATATATACACATGTTTCTCAGAAAAGTTTACAGAAGATCAGATCGCCGTTTGATGCTTTGTGAACTTTTTTTAAATTTGACATAATATAAAACTCAACTTTACTGCGCCTATACAACCATATATGGAAATAAAGCGCAATAGAGTTGCGTATATAAACGAGTTAGCCGCCATTATTTTGTGCAATGACAACGATATCCCGAGCCATACTGCTACTTCTGACGTTCACCACGGTGGACTCTTTCGCCCAAGATCCTTCGACGAACGAGTGGAGCATTAGTCCATCGCTCAAATACGATGCGTTCTATTTCATCAATGCAATCTCCAAGGAAGAGTTCTACAATCGGATGTACCCCCGAGATGCCCTGCTGTGGAGAGGTCGGCTTGGAGAACAGACCGTCAATTCAATCAACGCTATCGTTGACTCCATCGGCAGTATTGGTTTCAAGGCATCCTACTTGTTTACCCACATCCCCGCCTTTTCCCTGGATGACTTGATCCACGCCTTGCAAGACACCGCAAGCCTCAGAGACCGAATCCAATCTGCGTTATTGGCCAGCAAAGACTTCCGATATCAAGCATCGATAAATGATCTTAACGGAATCCTGCCGCACTCTGCCAGATTGATTTCCATCTTTTCAAAGATGAAGGACGAACATTGGGAAGACGATTGGAAGACAATCGCTCAGAGATTGAACGCCGACATTGCCCGGAAGCGATCAGACTTGACCAAACACTCCCCTGCTTCATTACGAACCGAAGCTCTTCGTTTCCTTGGGATTGATGCTCAGCAAAAAGACTCATCGTCAACCGTATATTACGTCTACTACGCCTTCCCGAATGCGTTCAAGCTGCCATACAATATGATGGCCACGTGGAGTATCGAAGAGCCACAGTACTTCTTTAATGCCTATCTCCACGAGATGCTTCATCTGTTCTCCATCTATGCACCTGAATTCATAGAACTGCACAACCGTCTTCTGAACAACTCTCCGGCGTTCTCCCAGCAACGAGACATTCTCGTGAAGCAGCTCTACGAATCTGATGACGAGTTCTACGTTCTTGCTGCCGAAGCGTTTCTATCTGTCAAGATCGGTATCAGAACCCATCAACAAGCCGTCGATTACTTGAAGACAGCACATGGCGGAACGGTTGTATATTCTTTGCTGATCTACGACTATCTCCTGAAGTCCTTTGACTTTCAGCGCCACTCGTTCGGCAGTTTTCTCAAAGATGTATTCTTCAAGAACGTAACAGCAACTGAAGTTGAGAAGTATATTGCCAGCACAAAATAACGGCGGCTAACAGGCGTAACCACGACGCTCACTCATTTGATAAGGCTGTGGTAAAGCTTGGTTTGACAAATAGTTGTGTTCGCTCAACAGTTTTTGCCGCGAGTTGGTGTGCGCCTACGGGCGCGAGGAATGTATCGTTTGATAGCGCCCTTCTGCGCGTCGTACGCAAGGCTTGCCGCTCTGCGGTGAAAAAATACCAAAACGCCGAAGGCGTGAAATAATTATAGCCAAATCAAAAATAAGCATTCAACCCGGAACGGGTGACATGATAAAATTTCTTACATGAGGTAAATTAGACAAGTGCAAAGAGTCGTCTTTGACGACGTTTTAGTTTATAAGAATCTTGCTCCCACGGTTTCCGCAGGAGCGAAAATTATTTGGAATAGCGCTGCTTAAGCGGCGCTTCGTTTTTTGCCCCACAGAGGTCGCATAGTGCACAGCGGTTACACTAAAGTGCCGAAGATAATCTCATCGCATTATCTATACAAAAAAAATTATTTTAGAGTACGCCGCCTCGGCGGTGCTTTGTTTTCCACCACAGAGGCCACAGAGAACACAGAGAGCACCCCAAGGTGACGCTGTAATTTCATTGCATTACCTATACAACATAAATAATTTGCAAACCCGCCGATTTGTAGTGAAAAAATACCCAAACGCCAAAGGCGTGAAATGATTATAGAAAAAGAAAAATAAGCTTCCAACCCGGAACGGGTGATATGATAAAATTTCAGAGCGCACATTTTGGCGTTTGCCGCGTTGGCGGCGTTTTTTTTTCACCACAGAGGCCACAGAGATCACAGAGTTTACACCAAGGCGAAAGGAAAAAAAACAGAGATTCCTCATCCCCGCGGACGTCGTCAGGGACGACTTCTTGCCATTCTTTGAATTTCCTATGTAAAAAAGGGCAAAAAAGATGTCTCGTCGCTGGCGCTCCTCGACATGACAATTTTTATATGACGCAGAACGTCTTTTTCCACGTTCCACCGCAGAGCGATGGAACGAGATTAAGCTCACGTTCGCCTCACAAGTGCAATTGATTTTTTTAGAATGCACCGCCTCAGCGCCGTTTTTTTCACCACAGAGGACACAGAGAGCGCTCTGGAGGGCGGGCATTCGTGCCCGCCATTCCATTTCGTGCCTATGGATTCCTTATAATCGCAAACAATAGCCTTTGGCGTACGCCGCCTCGGCGGTGCTTTGTTTTCCACCACAGAGGCCACAGAGAACACAGAGAGCACCCCAAGGTGACGCTGTAATTTC
>FWPV01000532.1_pt1 | contig 119576 bp, 115 predicted proteins | sample 2228371 | NCBI WGS metagenome assembly FWPV01 (sample SAMEA103939776, study PRJEB20133) | metagenome | reverse complement strand
GGATGCAACCGCCTGGTATCTATAAATTCTATAGCTTAATATAGTTCAATTCGAATCGATAGGGTTGCATTTCGATTTTCAATTAACGTAAATATACTAAAACTCAACAGTAAAGCAAGATGGCAATTTTTCGCGAAACATATAGGAGGCAGGAAAATGAATAAAAAACTTAAAGTAGGAATTCTTGGAGGCACGGGCTTTGTGGGGCAGCGTCTTGTAACACTTCTTCATGACCACCCCTATTTCGATATCAAGGTTATAGCAGCAAGTGAAAGATCAGCAGGTAAAAGCTATAGTGACGCTGTTTGCGGAAAGTGGAAGCTCTCCCAACCCATTCCTGACAGTGTAAAGTCTATGACAGTTAAGAACTTGCATAATGTTGATTCCATTTGCAGTGAAGTAGATTTCGTATTTTGCGCAGTAGACATGCCTGCAAGTGAGATAAGGGAGATTGAGGAAAGATATGCAAAAACAGAAACACCTGTGGTATCAAATAACTCCGCCAACCGATTGACTCCCGATGTCCCGGTTGTCATACCTGAGGTAAATCCGGAGCATCTGTCCGTTATAGAAAGGCAAAAGCAGCGCCTTGGAACAAGCAGAGGTTTTATAGTAGCCAAGCCTAACTGTTCAATACAAAGCTATGTTCCAGCCATAAATGCTCTTATGGACTTCAAGCCTTCGGCTATATCGGTTTGCACCTATCAGGCTATTTCCGGGAGTGGAAAAACCTTTGCAGACTGGCCGGAAATGGTAGATAACGTAATTCCTTTCATCTCCGGCGAGGAGGAGAAAAGCGAACAGGAGCCCCTCAAGGTGTGGGGACATGTAGAGGGCAATGGGATAATTAAAGCCAATGAGCCCATAATAACATCTCAATGCATCAGAGTGCCTGCGGCAGAAGGACACATGGCGGCAGTATCTGTCTCCTTTACACATAAGCCGACTAAGGACATAATAATCGAGCGCTGGAAGGACTACAAAGGCAAGCCTCAATTATTAAAGCTGCCCAGTGCTCCAAAGCAGTTCCTCACATACTTTTCCGAGGATAACAGACCCCAGACAAAGCTTGACAGGGACATTGAGAATGGAATGGGCATAACCCTGGGAAGGCTTAGGGAGGACAGTATATTTGACTATAAATTCGTGTGTCTTTCCCATAATACTGTAAGAGGAGCAGCCGGAGGTTCTGTATTAACTGCAGAGCTGCTCGCTGCAGAGGGTTATATAGTAGCGAAATAAAACAGCCCATAAATACTATGAAAGCTCTCGTTTAGCAACGGTAGCGCCAATAGAGCAGCCATGTAAAGCACGGTATAACTATACAAATCTTGATGGTACTAATTCTCTGCGCCTAAGAAAAGCCTAACGCCTTCCAAAGGCCATCCTTGGCCCTGGAAGGCTTGCTCAGCCTCCTTGCCTCGCATACGGCTTTTCTAAGGCTACGTTACTAGTACCATTAGCAAGCTTTGTATAAGCACACCTTAGCTATACATGGCTGCTTTATTAATTAGCTACTCAGTAGATGAAAGCTAAGTAACGATTTAGGGAAGCATAAGCTTTGTATATCAGCGAACACTTATAAGAATATCGAGCGCCTAGGGTAGCATACTATGGTATTGCGCTCAATAAATCAATGTTGGTGTTTTGCTATGCATAACACCAGGGTAACAGAATAGAGTGAAGATACGAAGGAAAATCCGTAAGGTTTACGTGATGTAAACCTAGCGCATACCAAGATGTGGGCTATGCCCACGAACAGATGTAACCTTTTGCTTATGCAAAAGCCTTGGACGCCGGGTTTATGCGCGTTAGGATTTTACAAGTATCGAGCTCTAATTCTGTCCAAAGCTTATATTGTGTGAGTCGATATACAAAGCTTATGCTCTTATTTAGCGATACATAGCTCCTTTTGTTTTCCTTCAATCCACTTCACAATTTCAAAACATTCATAGTAAAGGAATAAATATCTCCTACTTACCAAAACTACTACTATATTATTCTAAAGGGTGATGCTATGTTTACAGACAGAAAGGACGCCGGGAGAAGGCTGTTAAAGGAATTGGAAAGGTTCAGGAGTGAAAATCCGTTAATCCTTGCTGTACCCAGAGGTGGAGTTGTAATAGCTCATGAAATTATTAAGGAGCTTGGCCTGGAATGGGACCTCATCATTCCACGGAAGATAGGGGCACCCCATAACAAGGAAGTTGCCATAGGCGCAGTATCCTACGACGGAAGCTATTTTACCGATGAAGGCTATGTCTCTATGCTTGGAATTTCAGATAGATATATAGAGGAAGAAGCTGCATTGCAATTGGAGGAAATCAAACGACGGATGAGAGAGTATAAGGGGACCGACGATTTTCCCAAGGTTAAAGATAGAACCGTCATAATTGTCGATGATGGGATTGCAACAGGCTTCACTATACTTGCTGCAATAAAGTCTGTCAAGAAGCAGGGGGCGAGTAAGGTTATAATAGCAGTTCCTGTAGCACCTGCGGATACAGTGGAAACCCTCGCAAAGGAAGTTGATGAGGTAATATGCTTGGAAGCACCTGAAGAATTCTATGCTGTCGGTATGCATTATGCGAATTTCAGCGAGGTTACTGAAGTCGAAATTGCAGCAATTATGAAGGACCTGGGGAGGTAGACTATGCAATACAAAATGGTAGCTATAGATATGGATGGTACCCTGCTGACACCAGAGCTTAGGATATCCAGGGAGACAATTGAGACAGTCAGGAAAGTAATCGATCTCGGAGTGATTGTAACACTTTCTACCGGGAGAATGTATCCTGCTGCACTTCCTTTTGCCCTTGAACTTCAGCTGGATGTGCCTCTGATAACCTGTAATGGTGCACTAATCAAGTGTTCCAGAACAGGCCGTGAATATCACAAGAAAGCCCTTTCAACGGAGCATTGTATGGAGATACTGGAATACTGCATTTCCAGTGACCTTAACTTAAGCTTATACAAGGATGATGAGATATACACAAGCGGAGCTTATAACCTGCCTATACATGAAGAAATAGACAAGTCGGAGCCGAGAGTAATCGATGATCTGAAATCAGCAGTCGACGATTCCATAATAAAAATAATGATAAGCAGCAGGAACAAATCTGCCCTTGAATATCATTCCGAAACTATTTATAAAACCTATAAGGACATGTTGAACATCTATTTCTCATTGCCCTGGTTTACTGAGGTAGTACATAAGGAAGCCAACAAAAGTCACGCTCTTGAATACCTTTCAAGGCACTATGGCATCAAAAAAGAAGAAGTCATCGCAATAGGCGACAACTTCAATGATATAGACATGATGCAGTATGCAGGACTAGGCGTCGCAATGGGCAACGCTCCTGACTACCTTAAGGAGGCAGCAGATTATGTTACTCTTTCCAATGACGAGGATGGAGTAAGGCATGTATTGGAAAGATTCATATTGAATTCTGCAGACTAGAGCTTTATGGTTAATATATAACTGTCCTTTGTACAGTTTGAAATGCTCCACGCAGAAGCTTCCGGCAGACTCAATGTCACACCGGCCGCATCAAAATCCGGCTTATAAATATATTGGACCGCATAATTGTCGCCGCTGCTGTCACTGAAGCTTATTAACTTGTTTGTCTTCAGATATTCCACATATTCCTCAAGACACATGTTGTTTGCTTTCATGATTTCAGAATGAACGCTACCGACATATCTGACATGCCAAGGCTCGTAGATTATGCCCGTAATCTCAGTCTTATCCTTTGGGTATCTGACTATGAATCCGAATTTCCAGCTATTATCCTCCAGCCACTTACCCTGTTTGGTATTGCCAAAGTTACTGATCAAGCCTACTCCCTCACTGCATATGTCAGCAGCAAGACCTGTCTGGTGTTCGCTGGAGCCGGGTATCGCAACTACCTTTGAAGCTTCTTCCATTGCAGTCTTACGGTTCATTTTCCTGGACAGTATGCTTGTCTTGTTATTAAAAAGGCTTGTCTGCTTGTCGAAGGTCCTGAAGGCGCTTGTTATTACCATGCCCGAAACACCGTCACCATAAGCGGCATTCAACATATAATTAAGCTGTGTCATTGCTTTGTTGTTCAACCTCACGCTGACAGTTGACCTGCCTCTTGAGGGTTTTGAGTAAATCATGTCCGAGGGAAAATAACTGCGATCCATTTTATTGCTCTTATTAACCAGGAGCATGTTGTTTTCCAAGACTCCGTCAACATTCCCCATATCTATCGTACGAATGCTTGTCCCAAGCTTTCGCAGCATAAAATGTGCTGTACCATCTATAAACTCCACTGTGACTTCAGCCAATAAAGAGACTACATCTTTTCCTGAAAAGAACAATTGCGGTTCAAGCACACTCTTATATGAATCAACCGCGACCTCCCGACTGCATATATATAAGAAAACCTTAAAGCGGTATGGGAGGGATAGGTCCATTCCCTTGCTGTTTTTAAGCACCAGGACAGTTTCATTGACCTCAATATTATCGTCCAGCTCCTTAATGAAAATACTGTACTTCCCGTCCTCTGCATATATAAAGCCGGTGTCCGGATTGAATGAGAAGCTTAAGGCACTCCCCCTTGAGATTTCCGAAAGCTTTATTGCGACAGAATCACTCTCAAATTCGGGGTTTACTGAAAAGGCAGCTAAAATATTCCCTTCACCATTATTAGCTGCGACCTCTGCAAATATAACCGTATTAAATAGTAAAACTGCTGCAGATAGTATTGCAAGTATCTTTCTCATTCGCTCCTCCAACAGTATCCGACATTAACTACCTATGTTTTCGATTATATCAGAAAATAAGCCAATATACCACAATTTAACTATGGGAAAAAGGTCCCAAAACACCTATATAAATCGCACAAAGAAGATCACATCGATTAGCTGCGATTTATAACAACAATGAAAACGTTTCGCACTATTGAACTACAATATAATAGATTTAGTGCGAAGCATATTATTCATAAGATAAAACACTGGAATATATTCTAAATTAATATGAGCAGATGTACTCTATAGTGAATAAAATGAAATAAACGTTTATATTGGGGGGGTTATGCTTTGGATACTCCTTATTTGAGTATGCAAAAATACTGTGACTATTTCGAAATTGGGGAAAAAGCCCCGGACTTCACCCTTAATGCTGTTGTAAAGGGTGAACAAAAGGAAGTAGCTTTATCAGATTACAAGGGTAAATGGGTGGTATTATTTTTCTATGCTTCGGATTTCACCTTCGTGTGACCTACCGAGTTGGCAGCAGTTGCTGCAAGATATCAACATTTTAGAAGGCTAGGTGCTTATGTACTCGGAATAAGCACTGACAGTATATATTCCCACAAGATATTCCTTGAAACCTCTCTTTCAGGGCAAAGGGTAAACTTTCCTTTACTCTCTGACAGACCTCATGAGGTATCCAAAAGGTATGGAATACTGAATGAGAAAGAAGGTTTGGCCTATAGGGCAACCTTTATCATAGACCCAGAGGGATTAATCCAGGCTTTCTCGGTAAATCCTCAACCGGTAGGCAGGAATGTAGATGAAATACTGCGAATAATAGGGGCATTGCAGTTCTCAAAAGAAACAGGCTTACGCGCCCCTGCAGGCTGGGAGCCAGGCGATCCGGGCATTAGGGCAGACTGGGAGCTTGTAGGCAGATATTGATATTGCATAACTCAATTTTTTTACCAAAAAGTTCCCCGCTGACTTTATGAGTTTTCTCTTTGAAAATCCTCTTAACTCATATATAATCAATTATGTATGAGTTAAGAAGTTTCTTAGAGAGGAGTCAAAAATGAGCATACTTACAGTTAAAAATCTAAGTCATGGATTTGGCGACCGTGCGATATTCAATAATGTTTCCTTCAGACTGCTGAAGGGAGAACATATTGGACTCATCGGTGCGAACGGAGAAGGCAAGTCCACTTTTATGAATATAGTCACAGGAAAGCTTGAGCCTGATGATGGCCAGGTGGAATGGTCAAAACGTGTCAGAGTCGGCTATCTCGATCAGCACACCATTCTGGAAAAGGGAATGACTATTAGGGATGTCCTGAGAACTGCCTATAAATACCTTTTTGACCTTGAGGCAGAAATGAATGAGATATGCGACAAAATGGCCTCTGCAACACCGGAAGAATTGGAGCAGCTCCTGGAGGATATGGGAACTATACAGGAAATGCTTGAGCATAACGATTTTTATAATATCGATTCAAAGGTTGAAGAAATAGGCCGAGGATTGGGTTTGGGCGATATAGGACTTGATAAGGAAGTACAGGAGCTTTCCGGTGGCCAGCGTACAAAGGTACTCCTTGCAAAGCTGCTTCTGGAAAAGCCTGATATACTTTTATTGGACGAGCCTACCAACTATCTTGATGAAAAGCATATTGAGTGGCTGAAGAGATATCTGCTGGAGTACGAAAATGCCTTCATACTGATATCCCATGACATGACCTTCCTCAATAGCGTAATAAACCTCATATATCACATGGGAAACTTGGAGTTGAACCGCTATGTTGGAGACTATGATAATTTCCTTCAGGTTTATGAAGCTAGAAAATCTCAGCTGGAGGCTGCCTACAACAAGCAGCAGCTGGAAATTGCAGATCTTAAAGATTTTGTGAACAGAAACAAAGCCAGGGTAGCTACGAGGAACATGGCAATGTCCCGCCAGAAGAAGCTGGATAAAATGGAAGTGATAGAGCTTACCAAGGAAAAGCCTAAACCAGAGTTCTATTTTAAGGAAGCCAGAACCTCAGGTAAACTGATTTTTGAAGCTAAAGAGCTGATTATCGGATATGACGAGCCTCTATCAAAGCCCTTGAACCTAAAAATGGAACGAGGTCAGAAAATAGCTCTAGTAGGGGCAAACGGACTTGGAAAGACCACATTGCTAAGGAGCATACTTGGTGAAATAAAATCAATCTCAGGTAGCGTAGAGCTCGGAGATTACCTGCATATAGGATATTTTGAACAGGAAATAAAAGAATCCAATTACAGCACCTGTATTGAAGAGGTATGGAAGGACTTCCCGTCCTTAAACCAGTACGAGGTGCGTTCAGCCTTGGCAAAGTGCGGTCTGACCACAAAGCATATAGAGAGCAAGGTCGTGGTATTAAGTGGAGGAGAACAGGCTAAAGTAAGGCTGTGCAAGCTTATAAACAAAGAGACTAATATACTGATCCTTGACGAGCCAACCAACCACCTGGATGTAGACGCCAAAGAGGAGCTTAAGCGCGCCCTTATGGAATATAGGGGAAGCATGCTGCTTATATGCCATGAGCCGGAATTCTACAATGATATTGTGAGTGACGTATGGAACTGCGAGACCTGGACGACGAAGATAGTATAAGGCTGGTTCGGGGTTCGAGGTGCGGGGAGAAATATATTTGTTGACCTTAAACACTTTTCGTGTTATTATTATAAAAAGTTAAATTTCAAGAAAATTCTATGAACAAGATTAGTATCTGCAATATTGAGTTTTCAGCGATTCGGGAATGGTGCAAGCCCGGTAACAGGATATGCAGTGAATGGACTTGTGAGAAGTCAGGCGAACCTTCCGGAGCTTTCGGAGGAATTAGCCGAAGCCGGGGGATTCCCGTTATAGAATCAGGATATCGAGCAAACTCATATGCTCCGTATCTATTGAGAGAGACAAATCTTTTGTCTAAGCTGGGTGGTACCGCGGAAATATACCTTCCGTCCCTTATTTGGGATGGAAGGTTTTTAATTTTTTGGAGGTGAGAGCAATGCTGTGAACTTTTAATGATACCATTAACAATATCAAAATTAAACTAAATAAATTATTAAAAGGAGAGATATATTATGAATTTGAGAAAAAATATTCTTATAGCATTGCTGATTGCCATAGGCTATGTACTTCACCAGGTAATACCGGGTACAATAGGAGGCATGAAGTTTGACTTGGTGCTTTCCTTCATATTTGTTGCTCTGTTCGTAGGCAGAGATTTTAAGAGCACAATACTTACCGCTCTTCTTGGCGGCTTCATTACTGCATTGTCCACCACCTTCCCGGGGGGGCAGGTAGCAAACGTTGTTGATAAACTAGTAACCTGCATCGCTGTATATTTTATGATGAAGCTATTTGACAAACTGAAGTTCAAGCAGGTATCAACAGGCATAATTGCCTTTATAGGAACTTTAATAAGTGGCACTACCTTCTTGTATACCGCAATGGTTCTGGTTGGACTACCAGCACCGTTCCCAGTATTATTTGCCGGTATAGTGCTTCCTACTGCAGTATCAAACATATTTATTACCTTGGTGGTCTATAATACAGTTAAGCTGGCTATTAAAGCAACCGGGGCCAAATTTGTCGAATCCGAAGGACTATAGAAATTATTTAACCCCCACTCTACGCTCAACTAAAAACAGGATGGCTTTCGCCGTCCTGTTTTTAGTTCCATTCATATACTAATCCAACAGAGGCACTGTAATACGGAAGCAGGTTCCCTGTCCTTTTGTCGATTCTACCTGGATAGTACCTTTGAGCTTCTCCACTTCAGCTTTGACTGCGGTAAGTCCTACAAATACCAGTCCGGCAATGATAATTTTCAAATCCTTGTAGCCGCTTCTAAACTCTCTTACAAGCAAATACACTAAAAACACCGAATAGGACAGAAAGCAAGCATTGAATACAAAGTCTGCTCTTGAGATATCAAACCCTGGTATAACAGACAATAACCCTGTGAAAACCAGAAACAGTATAAATACCTTGTTTATTATGGACATATGGCTTTTGTACCTTGATTTAAAAGTACAACTGATAAATGAGCCTGCCAAATACGGGATGCTGAAGTAACTTGCATAATCTGCATAGAATATAAAAGCAGGCTGGTTTAAGGTTGATCTTATTGTATAAAAAGTGGTAAGAATATTAAACGCTGAGCAAAAGACGAAGCCTCCGGTAATGGCTAGCAGTCTTGCTCATCACGAATCGGTATAATATGCTGAAAGGATAGAACCCTGTCGCGGTTTCTCATTGTACTGTAGGAATATATCTTTTGGCCTTCCACAAATGCTTCCATAGGAAAATCAAATTCCAGGAACAGCGCAGGACTATAGACAGAAAAGCTTTCCGGAAGCTTTCCTCTCAACCAAAACACATCCCCATCCGCAACCATGTTTTCCTGCAGAGCATTTATGCTTGTCCATGCATCGTTCCTATTTTTAATGCTCTCAAAGTCCCATGCAGCCTCCTCATTGAACTTATGCCCGGTAGGCATATACTCCTAGGCTTCTATCCTGCTGTCGCCGGACTCCTTTATAAGAGGCTCCCTGTTCACAGGACTTGCAAAGAGTGTAATTGCAATGAGTACTGTCAATATGAGCAATACAAATCCTGAATTCCTTTTATTCATCCTACCAGCCCCATTTACTTCAGATATAAAGAGGTACTGATCCCTACCAATTATATCAAATATTATAGCATATATTTACCAAAAAATACAAAAAGTCTAATATCATGACATATTCCGACATGCTACTAGACTTTCTTTTTTTAAAAAAGCTTTTGAATGATTAACGCTCCGCCAATTGCAAGCAGCTGCACGGCATTTATGATTAAAAAGTTCTTAACAGCTAATATAAAGGTGTCCTTCTTGCTCTGTTTTTTGTAGAAGCTTTTTATATTCCTGTTTACAGGTATGAATGTAAAAAGTGTAAGTGCTGTTGTGGCAGGAGTAATGCCCAAAACCAGTAGTATTATCAAATCAATAAAGGCTATATAATACAATGCTTTAAATATTGAAAGTGCCTTTTCCCTTCCCACATAGATTGGAAGAGTGTAACGCTTGTTCTCCAGGTCATCCTCGATATCGCATATGTTGTTTGCCAGCATAATATTTGCAATACCATTCACCGTAGGTATTGAAAGCAGGAAGATATAAAGCACTTCCTTCAGATTGAAGCTTAGACCAAGCATGCTGACCTCATAGACTAAATTAACATATCCCAGATCATAAACATGTGCATATATGGATATGAAAACTATTATAAAGCCCATGAATAAACCCGACAGCATTTCTCCTAAGGGTGTCCGGGATATAGGCACCGGCCCAAAGGAATATAGTATTCCAACAGCAAAGGACAATGCTCCCAGCAGCAAAATAACCGGTGTTGTATTTAAGAACAGCATGAAACCGAATACAGAGGCAACAGCCAATAACGATAGTATTGTAAATATAACCGTTGACTCCTTTAAATTATAGCTTACTATGGCATTATGACTCTCATAATTATAGCCATAGGTCTTATGAGCTTTTTTGTAATCATAGTAATTGTTTATTGCTGTTGTAACCATATCAAAGGAAATCAAGGATATAAAGAGTATTATGAAATTCCTTAGGTTGAACCTATCAAAGCGGTACACGGAATACAGCGTACCCAAGGCAAAGGGTATAACGCTTGCTACCTTCGTTTGTATTTCAACTAGTTTTAAAAAGCTTACTAATGACATTTTCATTCACCTTTACGCAAATATCTCTATTGTTTTTCTGGTTCATTGCCTTTCTTATCACTAAAAAACCTGTCATACAGGTATTTAATATCCTCATCAATAAACCTGTGCTTAACTTCTTTAACATTGAACTTGAAAATTTTAAATGCAAATTGTACAAAATATCCTGTAGACAGTGCCATAACAACAGTTCCTATTCCCACTGAACCCCCAAGGACATATCCTATGGCGAGAGCACTGAATTCGATGCAATTTCTTAAGAACCTTACTGATTTTGTAGTCCTTTTTGTCAGTGCGACCATCAAACCGTCCCTTGGACCGGAGCCCAGTCCCGCACTTATATAAAAATAGCTCGCAATACCAATTGTAAACATACCCAGGAGCATCTCAATAAACCTTGGAACTATCGATTTAAATACCGGAACCAGGTTGTTTTGCATTAGTATATCGAAGAGAACTCCTATAAATATCATGTTAGACAGTGTGCCCCAGCCTAATCTTTCTCCTAAGAGGCTGTCCAGAATCACAAATACTATTCCCACATATATGCTTGCCTGTCCCATTGTTATCCCGGCATTTATTGAAAGGCCCTGGTGAAACACATCCCAGGGCGCGAAACCCAGGTTAGGATTTATCGTCATTACAATTCCCAGAGCATATAAGAAAAGTCCTAAATACAGCGTTGCTACACGTTTTACTATCTTCTTCAATTGCGTCCTCCTTCAGCATGTACTATATTAAGTTTAGCGTAAAATGAAAAAGATGTCCATGATCAGGGCATCTTTCTAAAAATTATAAGCAGCCTATCTGTAGCTCTCTCTTATAATTAGCTCGGTGGGAAGTATGACCTTTTTGGCTATCTCCCTGTTTTCCTTTATTCTCTCCAGCAGCAGGCCTACCGCTGTCACCCCCATGAATTCCGTATACACTCTGACAGTGCTGAGAGGAGGTATCAGATATTTGGAAGTATGAATATCATTAAAGCTTACTATGCTGACGTCATGGGGCACATTTAAGCCTGACTCGTACAACGCCTGTATGACACCCATTGCCATTGAGTCACTGGCTATAAAGAACACAGTAGGAATTTCTCCTTTTTCAATAGCCTTCTTCATCATGTTGTAACCTGCTTCAGTTGTAAAAGAGCCAATATAAATATTCCCCTCATCATATATGCCATTATCCTTGGTAAAATCACGGTATGTCCTTTCACGCTCATCCTCTAAGGGTTCCTTCTGCTTACCCACATACTCCCTTCCTCCGATAAAGCCTATCCTTCTGTGCCCATGATTGACCATATGCTCTAGCACTTCCCGGGTGGCGCTCCTGATATCAACAACTACCGAATCATATATCTTATCATTGGGGGAGGAATCAATAAAAACTATATTCTTGGAAAACATTGAAAACTCTTGTATATCCTCTTTGCTGAATTTTCCTATAGCAATGAAGCCATCCAGGTCATCAAGCTCCCCTGTGGTATATTTTTCCCCATCTTTAAAAATAGCAGCAAATTCAATCTTCTTATTGAAGCACTCTTTTTCTATTCCCTTTGCCACAGAAAGATAATAGGGGTCTCCAAGCTCATCTTTTTGCGAATACCAGTGAATGACTCCGATTCTAATCCTCTTATTGAGATTTCTGTTTCTTTGCCTGATAGTCTGGTATCCCAATTCTTCCGCTACTTCAAATATTTTTTTTCTTGTATCGTCAGAAACGTTTAGACTGGCATCATGATTCAGTACCCTAGACACTGTTGCAAGTGAAAATCCTGCCAATTGTGCAATGTCTTTTAAAGTAGCCATATAACTCTTCCTTTCAAAGTTTAGTTTTAAAAACAAACCTATTTCTTCATGATCCTGCTCTCAAATGGTTTATAAGTTATATCGCCATGCACAATTTCCCTGTCGGTATGATTGCACATTATAAGCCACTCTTCTCCATTGCAATTTCTTGTATAAGCTTCCAGCCCTTCAGGGGTATCCAGATGACGGATGCCGCAATATGCAACTATTTCCTTGGCAATGCTCTTCAGTATCTCACCATCGGCTCCGCCGCCTACATAGTAAACCTTTCCATTTATGTACTCGTTTATCGTTATGCAGGCATTTCCCGAATAAAACTTGTCAGCATAGCTGTACAGGACTTCTGCGGATTCAGTGGTTATCATATCACGCCATACCCTGCAGCGTCCGCTCCTGCCCCTATGCTCTCCCTGTCCGAGAATTTCTACTTCCTGTCCTGTCTGTAAGGATTCTGCCTCTTTTATACAAATTCCTGCAAAATCTCTTATATTACATGGAAATACTTTCCCAAAATGCATATTGTTATTCCTGTCTTTAATTCCCGATCTGAAGGAAAATAGGACGGTACCGCCCTTGGCTGCAAATTCCTTGAGGCGCTCTGAAAGCTCTGGATCTATAATCTGCATCACAGGCACAACAAGCAACTTATAGGCTGAAAAATCTTTACTTGTGCTTATTATATCCATGTTTGCATTCAAGCTGTAAAACGGGGTGTATAAACGTACCAGCTCATTGGTGAAATCGAACTGGGAAGACTGCTGCTGGCAGCACCAGGACCAGATATTGTCATAATCATACAGTACCGCAATTTCTGATTTGATTTCACTCTGGAATACCCTCTCATGCTTCCGCACATCCTCCATAAAAGACTGTACTTCATAAAATTTCCTGCCAGTCTCATTGTCCTGGTCAATTATCCCAAGACAGAACTGCTCGGCACCCCGAGTCATTCCCCTCCATCTGAAGAAAAGCAGATTTTCACAGCCGTGGGCCATGGCCTGGCAAGCCCACAGCTTAGCCTGGTCAGGGCGGGGCAGGTAGCCTATCACATTATGTCCCTGAGCACCCATGAGTTCTTCTACAATCCAGTAATTCTTCTTCTTTAGACCTCTAATATAGTCATGAGTCATGGCAATATGTGCCGGTGTCAGCGGTTCCATCAGGCCTCCCCATACCGGGTAGTTGTCATAGGCCGCAAAATCCAGCTCCTCTGCCATTATATTCAAGTCATAAGCCTTTTCGAAGAAGCCTCCTGAAAAGTTATGAGTGACCTGCTGATGCACTCCCTTATTCTCTTTTACCAGATCAATCTGCAGCTTTCCAAAGCTGTTTACAGAGTGAGACCTAAACCTGGCCCAATCCAGCCTGAGAGACGGATTATGCGTAGTGATTGTAGGCTGGGGCATCGGAATCTCATCAAAGGAATTATAGGTCTGACCCCAGAAAATTGTTCCGTAAACCTTGTTCAGCGTATCAATATCCTTGTATTTATCCGTCAAGAACTTTCTAAAATCATGATGACACTGCTCACAGTAGCACATATCACTGCCTTCATGTCCGAATTCATTGTCTATCTGCCATGCAATGACAGCTTCCTCATCTCTATAGTGAGAAACCAGCTTCACTACAATTTTGCTGCTGCATTCTCTATAAGTCTCTGAGTTAAAACAATACTGCCTTCTGCCCCCAAACCCCCTGGTATGCCCATATTCATCCTTGGATAGGATTGACGGGTGCTTTGCAGCAAGCCATGCAGGGAAGGTGGCTGTAGGAGTTCCGAGCATTACTTTCAGTTGATACTTCTTTGCCTTACTTATAACCATATCGAAAAATGAAAAGTCAAAATGTCCCTCCGATTTTTCCATCAGATGCCAGGCAAACTCCCCTATTCGGATGATATTTGCTCCCATTTCCCTCATCCGTCCCATATCCTCATCCATCATATCTATATCCCAGTGCTCCGGGTAATAATCCACTCCCAAGTACACTATAATACCTCCAGCTTGAACACCGTTCTTTCATTATAGCTGCTACCCGCAGAAAGCACCGCCGAATTTAAGCCCTCATGGTTGATGCCATCCGGCTCATACTGGGTCTCGAAGCATATCCCATCATACTTGCTCCCTGCTTTATTGTACTTAAGTCTCTCATTATTGGCGAAGTTGTAGGTATATACAACAACACATGGATATGTCGTACTAATAGTCATTTTCCTGCCGCTCTGCTCGTCATACATTTCCACTTGCGTTTCCTTGCCGGAAAGCAGCCACGGATGGTCATAACCATTGGCAATCCGCAGCGGCATATAATTGTTCTCAATATCTCTTCCAATCAACTTCTCACTGTTAAAGTCCATGGGAGTGTTTTTAACATCCAATACCTTTCCTGTAGGGACAAGATTATTATCCGTCTCAAGAAAGCTGTCGGATTTTATTTTCAGATACTGTTCTGTGACTTTTCTCTTATAATTTCCTGACAGGTTGAAATAACTATGGTTAGTAAGATTGCAGACAGTGTTTTTGTCTGAAACAGCTTGATATTGAATAATAAACTCATTATCTTCAGTCAAGGTGTATATTACCTTAGCCTCAAGCTTCCCCGGGTAGCCCTCTTCCATATCCTTACCGGCGTATGTGAATTCAACGCTTGCTCTATCTTCATTTTCTCTAGTTATGTAATCCCAATTTTTAAAACTGAATCCTCCAATACCCCCATGAATGTGATTAATACCGGCATTCCTATCCAATTCATATTGTTTCCCGTCCAGTGTAAAGCTTCCTCCTCCGATTCGGCCGGAGGTCCTTCCCACTGTCACTCCGAAATAGGGGATATTTTTGATATAGTCCGCTATATGCTGATAGGTAAGTACGATGTTTTCAAGTTTTCCTTCTCTGTCGGGAGTGTGCAGTTCAACAATTGAAGCTCCATAGCTCATGAGCTTCAATTCAATATTATTTCTGTTCCTTAAAGTTATCAGAGCTATGTCCTTATCTTCCAACCTCATAATATTCCTTATACAATCCATTCAAGACACCTACCTTATCGAATTAGTAAATCTCAAGAAAGCTTCAAGCCCTTTACTATCCAGCTTGAATACGCCTGCATCCAGAAGCACCTTTTCAAATATCTTACCGACTTCCATTCTCAGTACTTTATCCAAATCCATTTCAGTATTGCCGTACTTCTCCCTAAGCTGCAGGAACCAATGTCTATGCTGCTCCAGCTCCTCATATTGCTCAATGCTTTTAGTTCCTTTCAAGCACTTCTTTAAAAGCTCCAGCTCATCAATGAGTCTGGCAGGCAGCACAGCCAGTCCCATAACTTCTATAAGCCCTATGTTTTCCTTCTTTATATTGTGAACCTCACTGTGAGGATGGAATATTCCAAGGGGATGCTCCTCACTGGTTCTGTTGTTCCTCAATACCAGGTCCAGCTCAAACTTTTCCTTTGAATATCTCGCTATAGGCGTAATGGTGTTGTGCGGCTCACCCTTTGTATTTGCTATTATATCAACACTTTCATCGCTGTATTTCCGCCAGGCTTCAAGGATTTTTCCTCCCAGGGCTGAAAGCTGCTGTCTATTGCCGCTTCTTATGCGTATAACCGACAATGGCCATTTGACTATACAGGCTTCTACGTTCTCATAGCCTTTGATGCTTATTTCTCTAAGGACTGATGCGTTTTCCATTGCAAACTTGTAGTTGCCTCCCTGGAAATGGTCGTGAGAAAGTATAGAGCCTCCTACAATGGGCAAATCTGCGTTGGAGCCTATGAAATAGTGAGGAAACCTCTCAACAAACTCCAAAAGCCTGTCAAAGGTTTTTGTGGAAATCCTCATGGGCTCATGGCTGTCCTTGAATATTATTGAATGCTCATTGTAGTAAACATACGGTGAGTATTGAAAAAACCACTTTTCGCCACTAAGCGTAAGAGGTATGATTCTATGGTTATGTCTTGCCGGATGATTCAGTGTGCCGGCAAATCCTTCATTTTCCTTACACAAAAGGCATTTTGGATAGGAAGTGGCTTTGATATTCTTTGAGGCTGCAATAGCTATGGGGTCCTTTTCCGGTTTTGATAGATTTATTGTGATATCCAGCTCTCCGAAGGTTGTTTCAGCTTTCCAGCCGGCATTTTTGTTTGTACGCTCTGTTCTTATATAATTTGATGCTATAGACATGCTGTAGTAGTTATCAGTTGCAGTTACGGCCGATTTTTCATAATCACTGTAGAACTTTCTTATCACTTCGCCGGGATGGGGTATAAAGCAGTCCATAAGCTTGGTGTCCAGCAAGTCCCTATAAGTGATTGTATTCTCCGCAAGCACTCCCTTTCCGTAGGCATAGTCCAGAATTTCATCCAGAATTGGCTGTGGATTAGCAAGCTTTTCCGCAGCTGTCTCCATATCCTCATATTCGTCAAGCTTCAATATTTCCAGCAGCCTGTTCCGTACATAAAGCTCATCTTCCTTATTTATCAGACCCTTATCCAAACCATAGTTTATAAGTCGTTTTATCTGTTTGTATATGTACAATTAAAAATCACCTACTTCTCGTTAAATCCTGACGGATTGTCCTTATGCCACTTCCAGGCGGTCGCTACTATATCATCTATCTTATTGAACCTCGGCTCCCAGCCCAGCTTCTCCTTGGCCTTTTTGCTGGAGGCTATAAGCGTGGAGGGGTCTCCCGCTCTTCTCGGGCATAGCACTGTCGGTATCGGATGCTTTGTTACCCTCCTGGCTGCTTCAACCATTTCCTTTACTGAGAAGCCTTCGCCATTTCCAAGGTTGTATACTGTACTTTGAGCCCCTTCTCTCAAGCTGTCGAGGGCCAGTATGTGCGCATCCACCAAGTCCGTCACATGGATATAGTCCCTTATGCAGGTGCCGTCGTGGGTATCATAATCATCGCCGAATATAGCAATGCTTTCGCGCTTTCCAAGGGGTACCTGGAGTATAAGCGGTATCAGGTGGGTTTCAGGGTCGTGATCTTCACCTATTATCCCGTTTTCATGAGCCCCGGCAACATTAAAGTATCTGAGTGCTATATATTTTATGCCGTGAGCATTATCCGCCCACTTCATCATTTTTTCCATTGCAAGCTTGGTTTCTCCGTAAGGGTTGGTGGGCAGCGTCCTATCAGTCTCAAGTATCGGAATGCTCTCAGGCTCTCCATAAGTTGCTGCTGTGGATGAAAAGACAATTTTATCAACCTGATGCTTGCTCATAGCTTCCATCAGCACTTGGGTACCATGGACATTATTGTCATAATACGCCAATGGCTCCTTCATACTAACTCCTACCAAGGAATTTGCCGCAAAATGAATTACAGCATCAATGCTGTTTTCTTCGAAAACCCTGTCCAGAAATTTCCTATCCCTTATATCACCTTTGTAGAATTTAGCTTCCCTGTGCACGGCATTCCTATGACCTGCCTGAAGGTTATCAACTACAACAACCTCTTCCTTTTTGCCAATCAGACCATAAACACAATGAGAACCTATATAGCCTGCACCTCCGCATACTAAAACTGCCATAACAAAACCTCCTAGTTTTGATTTATTAAAACATTCCTTCATATAAAAATATGCAACAAGAGGCAGTTTAAAGTAAAACCACCTCTTGCAAAAAACTATATTTGTCTGGCTCCGTCACCAATTGAAGCCACATAAAAGTCTGCCTTGTGTCCAATTTTATTCAAATATTCCCTTCCCACTTTTTCAATGAAGCCGGGAATGGCCGCGTTGCGGACCAGGCTTACAGTACAGCCGCCAAAGCCGGCGCCTGTCATCCTTGACCCTATAGCCCCGTTATCCCATGCCGCTGACACCAAAGTGTCAAGCTCAACACCGGTAACCTCATAATCATCCCTTAATGAAATATGTGAAGCGTTCATCAGCTCTCCGAAGCTTTTTATGTCTCCTTCGCCCAATGCTTTCACCGCTTTTATTGTCCGCTGGTTTTCGTACACTGCATGCTTGGCGCGTTTTCTTTGAAACTCATCAGCAATTAAAGCCTTGTTTTTATCATACTCTTCTTCAGTCAAATCTCCAAGTGAAATTATCTGAAGCTTCTGCTGCAGTGCAGACAGGGCACCCTCGCACTGGCTTCGCCTCTCGTTATATTTGGAATCCGTCAAACCTCGGCGTTTATTTGTGTTAGCTATGACTATCGATACACCCTCCAGGTTCACAGGGACATATTTATACTCCAAGGTGGTGGTATTAAGAAGCATTGCATGATTTTTCCTCCCCATGCCGCAGGCGAACTGATCCATGATTCCGCAGTTAACTCCATTGAACCTGTTTTCTGACCTCTGACTGAGCTTTACCATGGTAAGCATATCAACATCCAATTGGAATAAGGTCTTTATTGCAACACTGGTTACCAGCTCGATAGATGCACTGGAAGACAAGCCTGCTCCATTTGGAATATTTCCAAAGAACATTATGTCCAGCCCCTTATCAATGTTAAACCCCGCATCCTTAAAGACCTTTACTATCCCCTTTGGGTAATTGGCCCAATCATGAGCTTTGTCATAAACCAAGCTGCTCATATCCGCTTCAATAATGCCCAGGCTGTCAAAATTCTTTGAGAACAGTCGGATTTTAGAATCTTTCCTTTTATGCGCAGCTGCATAAGTCCCAAAGGTCAAGGCACAAGGAAACACATGTCCGCCGTTATAGTCAGTATGCTCTCCAATCAAATTCACTCGACCGGGTGCAAAGAACCCGTACACATCTTCCTTTATACCAAATACATTCCTAAATTCCTCTCTCAATACATCTAAGTTCATTGAAGCACCTCTGATTAAAATTCCCATGTACTATTTCTTCTTTATATATTTCCTTGTGTCTATTGCTACTGCAGTTATTATGATTAAACCTTTGATAATATACTGAAGATAAGGGTTAACTCCAATAAACGCCAAACCGTAATTGATTACCTGGAATATAAGTACCCCCATTACAATTCCTCCGACGGTACCAATACCGCCGCTGAAGGATACCCCGCCCACGACGCAGGCTGCTATAGCATCCAACTCATACATGTTACCTGTATTGTTGGTAGCACTTCCTACACGACCTGCTTCCAAAGCACCTGCAAATCCATACATAGCCCCTGCCAATGTATATACTATCAATATAGTCTTTACTAGGTTTACACCGGATACGACAGCAGCTTCAGGATTGCCTCCAACTGCAAATATATTTTTACCGAAACGGGTCTTATTCCATAGGATCCATATGAGTACTGTTGCAATAGCCGCATATATAACCAGGTATGGTATCAGGAAGCTGCCAATATGGAAGCTGCCCTGGGCAAACTGCATGAATTTTTCGTCAAGACCGCCTATAGGCTGTGCTCCAAAAGGAGGGCGGTCAAAGTATATTGAGTTTACACCGTATATGATAATCATTGAGCCCAATGTGGCTATAAACGGTGTAACATTAAGCTTTGCTACAATAAAGCCGTTAATTAATCCGAAAAAGCCGCAGACCGTCGCAACCAGAAGTATTGGTACTATTACAGGCAGCTGTGGCAGATTAGGATACATACGATATACGTATTCCGGTGCCTGCAGCAGCGAAGCACTTATTACAGCAGCCAGACCAACCTGACGTCCTGCCGAAAGGTCAGTACCCTGGGTGACAATAAGTCCACCTATACCTAAAGCAATTATGATACGAGTTGATGCCTGTGCTAATATGTTCCGAAAATTAAGTATTGTAACGAAGTCCGGAGAGATGACAATTATTACTGTCAAAAGGAATAATAGTATAACAAATATTGCGTTATTCATCACCCATGCCAGTACGTCTTTCATCTTCATGCTCTTGATTTTATTAAAAAATGAACCTAACACCTTTATCACTCCTCATCCTATAGATACTTGGCTGTCAAGCGCAAAATCTCTTCTTGATCAGTATCCTTGGCTTCTACTATTCCGGCAACCCGGCCATTGCTCATAACAAGTATCCTGTCTGCAATGCCCAGAAGCTCCGGCATTTCTGAAGAAACCATTATGATGCCCTTCCCCCTATTGGCAAGGTCAATCATCAATTGATATATCTCATACTTTGCTCCAACATCAATACCTCGGGTCGGCTCATCCAGCATAAGAATTTCCGGTTCAGTGAGAAGCCATCTCCCCAATATAACCTTCTGTTGATTCCCACCGGATAATGAGTTTATCAATGTCTTTTGCGAAGGAGTTTTTACACTCATGCTGTCAATTACCCATTTGGTATCTTCCTTGGCTTTATTCTCGTCAAACAAGCCGGTTTTGTTTATATATTTGTCCATGTTGGCAATAGTTGAGTTGAAATTTACATTCAGCATTGCATATATGCCTGTGGAGCGGCGCTCCTCAGTCACCAGCGAAAAGCCGTTATCAATAGCATCTTGTGAAGTTTCATTCTTAACTTCCTTGCCATGTATGAAAATTCTCCCCTTCGCTTTATGCCTTATCCCAAATAAGGCTTCAACTATATCAGTACGCTTGGAGCCTACCAGTCCGGCTACTCCAAGAATCTCTCCCTTCCGAAGATCGAAGGAAACCTCCTGTATAGAGGGCTGGTATGTAGCTGTCAGGTTCTCAACCTTCAGAATCGTCTCACCCGGCCTGTTGGTCTTCTCCGGGAAACGGTTGGTCAAGTCGCGGCCTACCATAAGCTTTATGATTATATCTGTAGTCAGCTCACCTGCAGGCTTTGTTGCAATCCATTTTCCGTCACGCATTACCGTAACCTCATCAGAGATCTTCAGTATTTCCTCCATCTTGTGGGAGATATATATGATTGCTACACCTTTTTCCTTTAACGCTCTGATAATCTTGAACAGATGGTTAACTTCCTTTTCAGTAAGTGAGGAAGTGGGTTCATCCATTACTATAACCTTTGAATTATATGAAACAGCCTTTGCAATTTCAACCGTTTGCATTTCAGAAACTGTTAATTTCCCTACCTTCACACGTGGGTCTAGCTGAATATCCAAGTCTTCAAAAATCTTTTTTGTATCCACATACATCTGTTCTTCGTCAACAAAAAGTCCCTTTTTAGGGTAACGTCCCAACCAAATGTTATCCATGATATTGCGCTGCTTTACCTGGTTCAGTTCCTGGTGAACCATTGATACTCCATTGTCCAGCGCTTGCTTGGCAGATAAAAAGCTCACTTTTTTCCCTTCAAGGTATATTTCTCCGCTGTCAGCATGGTATATTCCAAACAGACATTTCATGAGAGTCGATTTGCCCGCTCCATTTTCACCCATTAGGGCATGGACTGAACCCGCGCTTACTTTGAGCTGTACATTGTCCAATGCCTTTACTCCGGGGAATTCCTTGCAGATGTTGATCATTTCAAGTAAATACCTATCATTACTATTCATAGGCTACACCCCATTCTATATGCTTCAGGATTCTCGGAGGCTCCGAGCTTCCTCACCTGGGTTTTGTCGCTTGCGCCGACGAAACCTAAATTTGTAAAAACAAGGATGCATGCTAATGCATCCTTGTTTTTATTATAATACTAATTGTTTATTTTTGCTATTATTTGTAAGCCTCTTCAGCTATGTTCAAGTTGTCCTTTGTGATCTGAACGTACGGTACACGAACAGCCTTTTTGTCATCGAGCTTCCACTGTGTTCCATCTAACGGATCCTTGCCGTTAGCAGCATTTACAGCTAAATCAGCAGTAGCGGCACCCTGGTTCTTAGCATCATTAAGTACTGTACCGAGCATAAGACCGCTCTTTATCTGCTCTAATGCGTCAGGAATAGCGTCAACGCCTACTACAGGCATGTATTTGTCGCCAACGAAGTATCCGTTTGATTTTAATGAATTTATAGCACCAAGTGCCATAGCGTCGTTGTTGCAGATAACCATTTCTATTTTGTCGCCATGCTTAGCTATCCAAGCATCCATTAATTCCTTACCCTTTACGCTGTCCCACATACCAGTCTGGAGCTCAAGCTCTTCAATCTGGATACCTGCGTTCTTAACTTCATCTACAGCGAATTTAGTTCTAGCTTCTGCATCCGGATGTCCGGGTTCGCCCTTTAAAAGAACATATGACATTTTGCCGTCGCCGTTTCTGTCAAACTTAGCGTTTGCTTTCCAGGCGTCAACGATAACTTTACCCTGCATTACTCCGGATTCCGAAGAAGTAGTACCAACGTACCAAGCTTTGTCATAGCTCTTCAACACATCAGCATTCGGCTCTTTGTTGAAGAATATAACAGGGAGATTGGCAGCCTTAGCTTTGGAAACGATAGTTGCTGCTGCCTGTGGGTCAACCAGGTTGATAGCAAGTGATTTTACACCCTTTGAAATCATCATGTCAACCTGCTCGTTCTGAGTCGACTGGTTGTTCTGTGAGTCATTCATTATAAGGTCTGCTTTGCCTTCTGCACTCTTCTCAACTGCTCTTCTTACGAAGGACATGAAGTTGTCGTCATACTTGTAGATTGTTACACCGATTGTAGGTTTTCCTGCTGCTGGTGCAGCATCTCCTGTTGTAGCTGCTGGCTTTGAAGCACATGCTGCCAGTGATAATACAAGAGTTAACGCAAGTACTAATGCAAGAATTCTTTTCACTGATACTTCCCCCTTTATATTTTGGTTACTCATGTCTGAGTGACCTTTCTAATTAAAAATCTACTAAAATTTTAGTTAATTGTCAATATATTTTTTCAATTCAATTACATGTTAAAATTTTGTATAAATTTGCACTGTTATAAGTTGACAAATGGCTATTTATCAGTGCATAATAGATAATATGATATAGTCGAATGTAATTTTTTTAAGCAAAATTTGACGAATTATTGTATCCATATAATGGTACATTTCATATTTATTCATAAATTGCAAGCTGCAATTCTAGTAAAACTTTAGTAAAATTCTGTACTTTTTTATGATGTTTGGGTAAAAATTTAAGAATTCCTCTTCCGCCTCATAATAATACCTATCAGCTAGTAACTAATTAATGTTTCAGCTACTTATTTCAACAATTATTTCTATCCGCAATTTTTCTTTCAGATTAATATATTAGTGCTTATATATATGTAAGAATAATATGTATATGATGACAAGGAGGACATTGTCTATGTCAGAGTTGTACAAGAATTCTGCCCTTATGCCCTCAGTACGGACAAAAGATCTGCTGACCAGGATGACAATTGAGGAAAAGGTAGGGCAAATGTGTCAGGTAGATGGAAGAACCGATCCTGAGATGTGGATATCCGAAAGGCATATCGGCTCCTTTCTGCATGTCACAGGAGATGATCCTATCTGTCTTCAAAAGCTCGCTGCCCAAACCCGATTAGGAATTCCAATATTATTTGGTATAGATGCCATTCATGGTCATGCTTTTCACAGTGGTGCCACCGTATTCCCTTCACAGCTTGCAATGGCCTCCAGCTGGAATCCCGCACTTTTAGAGCAGGTCGCCCGCATAACAGCACAGGAGGTCATACTTACCGGACTGCACTGGACTTTTTCACCAGTACTGTGCATTGGAAGAGACCTACGGTGGGGCCGCATCGATGAGACCTTTGGAGAAGACCCGCATCTTATAGGCAGCCTCGCTTCAGCCATGATAAAAGGCTATCAGGGAAGCAGCCTCAAGGACCCTTACAGCATACTTGCCTGTGCAAAGCACTATGCAGCCTATGGAGAAACCTTGGGAGGACGGGATTCCTCAGAAGCAGAAGTCTCAGAACGTAAGCTCCGCTCCCTATTCCTGCCTCCTTTCAAAGCAGCAGCAGAAGCAGGCTGTGCAACTTTTATGTCGGGCTATAACGCAATAGACGGTATACCCTGCTGCGCAAATGAATGGCTGCTTAAGAAGGTATTGAAGGAAGAATGGGGTTTTGAAGGCTTGGTAGTCACCGACTGGAATAATGTAGGCCGGCTCCATCAGACCCAGAAAGTTGCGCCAAGCATGGGTAAGGCATGTGAAATCGCTGTATATGCAGGCAATGATATGATTATGTCCACGCCGGAATTCTACGATGTGACATTGCAGCTCGTTAAAAATGGAGTTATTAATGGAGAATATATTGATGAAGCCTGCCGTAGAATACTAGAGCTAAAATTCAAGCTGGGCCTCTTTGATGACAAGCGTTTCCCTGATACTGGCAAAGCTCAAGATATAATTGGCAGCGATAGCCATAGGAAGGCTGCCTATAAAACTGCTCTGGAGTCAATAGTTCTATTGAAAAACAGCAATAATACACTGCCGCTGCCTTGCGGGATTAAGAAAATAGCTCTGATAGGTCCTAATTGCGATGATGTGCAGTCCCAGCTGGGAGACTGGTCCTTCGGCGCCAGGGATCTGTCCCGGGCGGAGGTACCCATGCAAAACTACCATCCGCAATACGATACCACTCCTATAGTTACTGTGCTTGAAGGCTTAAGAAAACGTGCAGGGGCTGCCATCGAAATAATCTATGAAAAAGGCTGCAGCATATGCAACGAAAGTGACCACCGTATAAAGCAGGCAGTAGAGATAGCTGAGGAATCAGATATAATTATAGCTGTTGTCGGCGATGATGTTACACTCAACGGAGAAACTCGCGACAGGGCTGAGCTTGACCTGACAGGAGCGCAGCAGCGGCTGCTTGAGGCACTTAAAGCTACAGGGAAGCCATTGGTAATAGTCCTTATAAACGGCAAGCCTCTTACTATTCCCTGGGTAAAAGAAAATGCCGATGCAATCCTTGAAGCCTGGAATCCCGGAATGGAAGGCGGAAATGCAGTAGCATCGATACTCTTCGGAGATTATAACCCCTGCGGCAAGCTGGCAATATCCTTCCCAAGACATATAGGTCAGCTGCCGGTATATTACAATCAGCTGCCGGGCTGGCATGGGGACAGTTATGTAGAGATGACCGCTGAATCATTGTTTGCTTTTGGTTATGGGCTGTCATATAATTATTATGAGTATTCAAATTTAAAGGTTTCTTCATCAAAAATTACTGCAGCTGATGAGCTTACAGTGTCAGTTGAGGTTCATAACAAAGGAAAATATGAAGGCACCGAGATTGTACAGCTTTATGTCAATGATATTTACAGCTCGGTCACTACCCCCGTAAAGGAGTTAAAGGGCTTTACCCGCGTAGCCCTGAAGCCGGGAGAAAAAAGGACTGCTGAAATCACAATCCCCATATCCTCTCTTTCGCTTGTTGACAGGGATAACAGAACCGTCACAGAGCCCGGAGAATTTGCGATAATGATAGGCAGCTCCTCAAGGAATGAGGACCTTTTGAGTACTATTGTAGAAGTAAAATAAAGGCAAGGTGAATAGCGTATGAATTTTGATGCACATAAATATAGCTATCCTTCAAGAAGGAACATTATATACGGAAGAAAAGGCATGGTTGCCACTTCACATCCCTTGGCAGCACAAGCTGGCCTGGAAGTACTTAAAAAAGGCGGCAATGCAATAGATGCCGCTGTCGCGACCGCCGCATGCCTGACAGTAGTTGAGCCCACCTCCAATGGGATTGGCGGAGATGCCTTTGCATTGGTGTGGTCAAAGGGAAAGCTCTACGGATTGAATGCCAGCGGACCCGCACCAGCCTATATTCCTCAGGATGTTATCAGTAAAGTAGAAAGCCGCGGGATACCCAAGCATGGCTGGATACCCGTCACCGTACCGGGTACCCCCTCTGCATGGGCTGCCCTGTCATCTCGTTTTGGCAGGCTCTCACTTGCAGAAGCTTTGTCGACCGCTGTGGCTTACGCTATTGAAGGACATCCAGTGGCACCTACCGTCGCAAAATCCTGGGAAAAAGCATACCAAACCTATAAAATAGCTCTGAAGGATGAAATATTCCAGCATTGGTTCGATACCTTCGCTCCCAAAGGCAGGGCGCCAAGGGCGGGTGAGCTGTGGAGCTCTCCTGCACATGGCAGAACCTTGCAGGCTATTGGTGCAACAAATGCCGAGGCCTTTTACCTGGGGGATCTGGCAGAGAAAATAGCTGACTTCTCCAAGAAAAGCGATGGATATATATCAAAAGCCGATCTACAGGCTTTTAAACCAGAGTGGGTAGAGCCTATAAGTATCAATTACCGCGGCTATGATGTGTGGGAAATCCCTCCAAACGGACATGGAATTGTAGCTTTAATGACCCTGAATATCCTCAAAGGCTATGATTTTTCAGAGAAGTATTCTATTGAGACATATCATAGGCAGCTAGAGGCAATGAAGCTTGCATATGCCGATGGACGCAGGTATATTGCTGACCATAGGAATATGAGGGTATCAACTGCGGAGCTGCTTTCAAATGATTTTGCTGCTGCAAGAAGAGAATGCATTGGTAATAAGGCATCCATGCCTATGCCGGGGCAACCAGCACGAAGCGGTACTGTGTATCTGGCTGCGGCAGATGGTGAAGGCAATATGGTATCATATATCCAAAGCAATTATATGGGCTTCGGCTCAGGTATTGTGATACCCGGAACGGGCATAAGCCTGCACAACAGAGGCTGTAACTTTTCGGCGGATCCTTCCCATGAAAATTGCCTTGCTCCCGGTAAAAAACCTTACCATACAATAATTCCCGGATTCCTTACCCAGGGAGGCAAAGCAGCAGGTCCTTTCGGGGTAATGGGTGGTTTCATGCAGCCTCAAGGTCATGTCCAAGTGATAATGAACACTGTGGACTTCCATATGAATCCGCAGGACTGCTTGGATGCACCCAGATGGCAGTGGATTAAAGAAAAAGAGATAGAGGTAGAACAGGGTTTTCCACCGAGCGCAATACAAGGCTTGCTGAATAAAGGGCATAATATAAGGGTAAATCCTGACTCCGTAAGCTTCGGAAGAGGCCAAATAATTTGGCAGAATGAAGAGGGTATAATGGCCGGAGGCACCGAGCCAAGAGCCGATGGTACAATTGCGTCCTGGTGATTTTAAAACAATGTCAAAGGAGTAGATGATAATCCATCTACTCCTTTTCATTGCTATTTCAAGCTGCTTTGGATACTTGAAATATCGCTTGTCAGCAAGTCAGCAAAACTTTTTTCAATGCTCTTGCCTGATTGTGCCTTGATCTGGTTAACAAGGGCATTCAGAATATTTGACCTTGTTTTGTCATCTACTGCTCCTTCTGCGGCTTCCACCTTTGCTATCAGACCATTGTATATTCCCTTGTCACTGATGAGCTTTAACTCCAAGCCTTTGTTCAGAAGCTCACCCAGGTGATTTGCATCTATGATTACTTCCACTGTAATTGTTTTATTGGACACATTGCCCGCCCTATCTATTGCGGTCACATCAATTATGTGGCTTCCAAGGGTGAGAGACAGTGGAGCTATTGCTATATCTGCACTGACAGTATTTCCATCAAGCGTTACCTTTAACTCCTGTACTCCGCTGAAGGAATCAACCGCTTCAATCCTTGTCTCCAGCGCTTCGTAATGATAAATCTCCATTTTGTCAGGTGCTGTAATGACCGGAGCAGTCTTGTCGACATTAACTGCAACAGACTGAGCTACTTCCTCGTTATATACCTTGTCTATTGATTTGAATTCCAATACGTTTCTTCCCTCAGTAGCAACAACAGCCTCTATGCCTTCAGTCCATTCACCGCCATTTAGCCGATACAGTGTTTTCTTAACACCAATGCCTGCATCCGCAGCGGTAAAGGAGAACCTGACATCCATATTGCTATATATGTCCTCTCCAGCCGCTCCTTCTGTCAATATATAGGCTGTAACAGGTGCTATTAAATCTGTGCTCATTCTTCCATCCGCCTCATAGTGGATAGGGCCGCTAAAGCTCTTTGCAAATTCAACAGTGGCGGCAATATCTTCAGGACCTTGCTCGAAGTTCTGTCCATATATCTTTATCAGCTTGTATTTACTTGTTGTCTGGCTATACATGTAGTTATTCACTACCAATGAGTAGGTTGTATCGGGATCAAGCTTTTGCCCGACTTCATCATACAAATTTACTATCTTGTTAGTAGTTGTACTCCATGTATATCGTGCCCCTCCGATAAAAGAATCGGGACCGTAGGCGGGATTAATCATGGCATTTAATATTCCCTCAAGCTGCTGTCCTGTTACATCTACTTTCACAAGAGTGTTTGCGAAGGGCTGGACATTAAACAATTCTCCCCATGTGACAGGTCCGGCATCAATATTGTCTCGCACACCCCCACCGTTCATAAGTGCGAAATCAGCATCCATAATATATTTCATTCCGTCTGCTATGAAATTGCCAAGGGCCATATCACCTGTTATCCCTTTTGTCGGGTAGCCCTTCAGCATAGTCAAATCCGATGTTGCAACAACTGTATTTACCTTTGAGGATACTTCCTGCATATATTTTTCGAGAATAGCTGCAACTTCAGCGTCAGGCTCCATATGTTGCTGTATTACTTCAACAACCTCAGCGGATTTACTCACTACATCCTTTGTCACAGGGTCGATTTCCAGGTCGATGTCTGCAAATGCATTGCCATATTCCCATGCCTGAACTATGAGCTTGTCGTCCACCAAACCGTCCACTCTCGTATGGCTGTGGCCTGAATAAACAACGTCAACTGCATCACTTATATTATTTGCAATACCGGCAATTGCCCCCTTGACCGAATCACCATCCTGCTCGCCGGAAACGTGAGCAATCACTATGATTGCCTCTACCCCTTGGGCTTGAAGCTCAGAAACGTATTTGTCAATAGCCTCTGCTTCATCTGTGAAAATCAGGTTAGCTATGCTTGAGGGAATTACATTCGCTGGGGTGGCGGTTGTAGCAACACCTATGAAGCCAATCTTTACGCCTTCCACTTCTTTGATTTCATAGGGTTCAAAAACCAGCTCGCCGCTGTCCTCATACTCAATATTAGCCGCAATCAACGGGAAATTCACTCCATCATAGCTATCAGTTCCATTCTCATGCTCTCCGCCATTAACTATTCGCAGCAGTTCATCAATGCCTTCATCCAGCTCGTGATTGCCTATTGTTCCTACATCAAATCCAATAGACTCCATTATTTCCACTGTAGGTTCATCCTGCAGCAGTGCCGATACAGGAGAGCTTCCACCTATCATATCGCCGGAGTGGATGATAAAGGTATTGGGATTGTCAGCTTCTCTTTGGCGCAGGTAAGCTGCAAGATAATCCGCTCTTCCGAAGCTTACGCCCGGACGACCCGTTACTGTTGTTGTAATATCTATCTTGCCGTGCAAGTCATTAGCTCCCAATATCTGGACCCTGATATTCTCCTGCTCTTCGTCTCCCATTAGTGCATACCCATTCTCCTCCGCTTCTTCAGCAGATACGAAGAATACTCTTGCCTCGACAGGCACCCTTGCCCACTCCTCCGGGACTACATACTTACCGGTATAGTAGTTGCCCACATATCTCAGCAGGCCCTTGTCCTGTTCCCTTGCCCTGAATACAAAGGGCAGCTCCAAGAGAGGATTTGTCTCATTCCAGATTCCGAGCTTTGCATCATAGGCAGACTTTGCAGCCTGCGAATATACTTCATAGTCATCGCCTATTGGCCATATAAAATAAGTTGATGCATAGCCTTCTTCCACCATTTTGAGGTTTATATTCAAATCGTCGGACTTCCTGATTACCTGAGCCAACAGACGGCCATAGTCATCTGTAACTTCTTCTCCTACCTCTAATATTACTTCATCCCCAGCTTCCAAAAGCTCATTAAGATATGTCTTTGCTGCTTCCCCATGCTCCTTCTGACTTATGTCTTCAGCTGTTTCCAATGAGTAATCATATGTCTCCGGTGCATCAACATTTACGAACCTTACCTTTGTTACACCAAGCACCGGTGTTGTCAGATGAAGTGTATCACCATCAACTATACTGTCGATTGATGAATTATATTCCCCTGAAGCAGACGGATCCTCCGGTTGAGGATCCAAAAGCAGAATATCATCAGCTTTTCGTGGCATCAGCTGATAGGTATTATACTGACCCAGGATTCCGGTAATTTCATACCAATCATTCTCCTGAATACTGCTTATATCAAGTGCGCCTTCCATAACTCGAAGCGTCGTTCCATTAAAAGCTTCGTCTATCATGGAAATATTATAGCCTCCTCCTGCCGGAGCTTCAGGTACTTCCTCTATGTATCCCGATACTTTCACCAGCTGACCTTCCAAGGGCTCTGCTAAAGCAGCATCATTCAGGTCTGCAATGGTGATTTGACTTACTTCCGGGAGCGGTTGACCAGTTTGGAGAACTTCTATTCCATCTGCTGCAGGGACAATCTCTGTTAACTCCCTGTATTCCTGGATTTCACCCTTGACGCGTATCAGGTCTCCCTCTTGAAGGTCAGGGTAACCTAAGGGGTCATATGCAAAAACATTAATTCCTGCTGTCTCATCCTGCATGAAGGTAGAGAGCTTGCCCCCGCCGATTGCCGAATTATCTGCAGTCACTACCCCTTCAACTATTACAGTTTCCCCTAACATATCCTTCGCCTCAGCAATTGTAACCAACTCCGGTTCTTCGGGTGGTTCTACATCGCCCACAAATTCCATTGCTGTTGGAGTTTTGAGCCCCGGTACGGAAAAATATGCTGTCAAAGTACCTGTAACACGAACCTTTTTCCCAATATTCGCCGGGTTAGTTCTTAGCCCAAACTGCAGCCTGAAGCCGGTAGTTAATTGCACCGGCAGTATATTTGCCGCAGCTTTCTCATCCGGAGAATCTGCCAGTGCAACATTATAGTCCTCGGAAAAAGGTGCTTCAAAATCATATGAGTTAGTCCCTGTGGTATAGGCTACAATATAGCCCTCCACCGTTGCCGTCCCCGAATTGTTTGCAATGGCTTCTGCAACTGTTATTACTTCCCCCTCCGCCTGTGCAATGTTTAGCGGTGCATAAAGAAAGGATGCCAATAGGAATACGAACACCATAAACATGCAGATGTGCTTTCTGATTTTTTGGCTCACTGTAATATACCCCCTTATTTGTATTTATTTAGGTTGTAATTATATTTTATTACATGCCAATCTCTAATTCTATAATGCCTGGAAGATTATTTTTTGGACCTGCATTATGATATGTATAAGTCATAGAATAGCTGCGATTAGTGCATAAAAAAATATGATGGATATACTCCTCCATCATATTTTCGCATACATCTATTAATTCAATTTGACTGCACACACTCTGTTTCGCCCTTCCTCTTTGGCTTTATAGAGCTGCTTATCCGAAATATTTATAAGCTCACGATAGTTCATAGGCTTTTCCGGCAGTACAGTAGCCACACCAAGGCTTATAGTGATATAAGGGGATATTGCAGAATACCCATGATCAATACGAAGGGCCTCCACACTAATTCTCACCTGCTCAGCTATCATTATGCTGAACTCATAGCCCGTACCAGGCAGTATGATTCCAAATTCCTCACCGCCGAACCTGCCTATAAAATCAAAGGAGTGCTTTATACTTCCCGCCAGAGTATTCGCTACCTTCTTAAGGCAGTCATCTCCCTGCAAATGTCCGTAGTTATCATTATACTTTTTGAAATAGTCTATATCCAAAAGTATTACAGATAAGGGTATTGCCCCCTGCAAGCATATGTTCCACTGATTTCTTATGACTTCGTTGAACCTTCGCCTGTTGGGTATACCCGTAAGCTCATCAATATATGAGAGATGCTCAAATTTCTTATTTGCTTGCTCCAAATCCGCCTGAAGCTCTATTCTCTTGGTCACTTCAACACTCAGCTTTTCATTCGTTACCGCCAATTGCATTATTTTGCCCTCAATATCTTCGTTCTTCTGCTTAAGCTCGATATTTCTCAGGCGGTAAATCTCTGATTCTTTCTGAAGCTTGTCCAGTTTATATTCAACAACGATTATTTTTAATTTTTCCTCCAAGTTATCTGTAATAACCCGTCTTTCAATATCGTGGTATTTTTTATGATGCTGCAGTGCTTTTACATAATCGCCGCACCCCTCGTAGCACTCTGATAAGGACAAATGAGCTCTATATACCTTTCTGTCGGCATTCATCTTCCCGGCAACGCTCAAAGCCTTGCTCAGGTAATCGATACCCGTGTTGAATGCTTTCTGCTTAATATAATAATTGCCTATGCTTATCAATGCGTCAATCTGATAAAACCCGTTTTCACATTCTTCAAGAATACGCAGGCTTTCTTTATAGAAACAAAGGGCTTCCTCCCTCTTATTCAGCTGCTCATGCACTTCGCCTATTTTGGTAAGCACCTCTCCCTTGCTAATGTCATCCTGAATCTCCTGACTGATGCGCAAGCTCTTGTTATAATATTGGAGGGCTTCCTGATACTCACCTGTGAAATTATATATATGCCCAATATTCATAGAAATAACTGACATACTATGCTTAATGCCCAATTTTTCACTCAACTTTAATGCATTGAAATAATAGTCCAGAGCATCCTCAGGCTTATCCAGCTCTCGATATATTTCACCAATATTATTCAATATAGATGCCTCAATATTCTTATCCTCAAGCCTTCTGGACAAATCCAAGCCACTCTTGAAATTCTCCAAAGCCTGTTCATATCTGGCTAGATAGAAATAACATACTCCGAGCAGGTTAAGCACCCGCATCTGTCCTTCTATATCTCCAATGCTTAAGTATATATCCATCGCTTCCTGCAAGCCCGGCATGGATTCACTGTAATTCGACAAGCCCCTGGTCGCATAACCTATCATCAGGAGGCTTTCTGCTATGCCCTTTGTGTAGTCAAGCTCCAGGGCAAGCTCATACGCTTCTTTTGCTAAACGCAGCGACTCTTTCGGATTGCTGATTGCCAATTCTTTGGAAAGAACATTCAAACTATGAATCTTCCCCTTGTTTTCCGAGATGCCAAGTTGTTCTTCCCTTTCAATTCCGATATCAGTCAAAGTTCTCCCCCCTAATGCTGCAGAAAAATATAATACAGCAGTATGTGTTATATTATAATACATTCTGCTGTATTTGAAAATTGACGATTATTCAAAGTTCTTGTCGTTCTATGCGATATCCCGGAAAATGTCTATCCTTAGGTCTCTAAATCATTAGCTGCCTCAGCTCATCCAATTCAGGCTGCTCAAATATAAACTTCTCACCATTGCCAATCATTATAAAGGGTATACCTACTCTGCCAACACTTTTTATTTCATCAAACTCAGGTCTGATATCCCTCAGCTTAAGATAGATTTTCAGGTTTCTTATACTATCTGTTATATCAATATATTCAAAGTTAATGCCATTATTTGAAAGAAACTCTTTCAACGGTTCACAGTCCGGTCAATGCTTGCTTCCAAATACAGTTATCCTTTTCATAAAAGCCCTCCTTATATATAGAAAGTTAACTTAACTTGCTGATTAACCTATCAAGGTAAATAGACTTCATTTGCCTGCTTGCCATAACCTGCTTTAACGGGGGAAGCTTCAATATCGCAGACAAAATGGCCGCCATGGCTCTATGGCTTCCAAAGGCATGGTTGTCAAAAATCAGGTTTTGAAGCGTACCTTTTTCTATAGCCATTAGGACTATTCTATGCACCGAGTTGACAGGTGTGATAATTTTTTCTGCACGTCTTTCCAATTCTATGGCTCTGCCGGGGCAGGACCTTGCACATATACCGCAGCCAAGGCATACCTCTTTGTTTATGTTGACTTTGCTATTCGCGGCATCAGCTTCAATTGCCCCAATAGGACAGGCTTTGATGCATTTGCCGCACTCAATGCAGTTATCTTTGCTTACGCGGGGTATAAAGCCTGTTGTCTGGACAGGATGGAGCATACCGAACTTGCGCGCCGCCACCATTGCCTCGCAGCAGCAGCCGCAGCAGTTGCATATGAAGGTAACGCCCTTTCTGACATTCTCACCGCATTGCACCAGATTGCTTTCACAGGCTTGGTGCAAAAGCTCCATACATTCAACTGCATCAACCCTTCGAGCATGATTATGTTTAATCAGTGAAGCTGCTGTATTGTCGAAGGTCATGCATATCTCCATAGGCGCATCACAAGCCCTTCCCACATGCTGCATCTTATGACGGCAGTAGCAGGTGCTTATGCCTATGTGAGAGGCGTTCTTAATTATATGGCTGGCTCTTTCAAAATCCAGTATGTCAACTTCATTACCCCTGGAAAGCACTTCCTCTTGTATAAAAACCCTCCCGAGCTTGGTTTCGGTACCAAAAAACAGTTCCTTTATGAAATCCTCTTCCACGTTCAAATACTGATAGTATAGCTCGCTCAAAAGCTTCTGATCTATATCGCCCCTTGTCCTCATCAATGAAAACTCTATGAAGCCTGCCATGGGCGGAGGAAGCACATACCTCAGCACTCTCTCATGCTCAGTATCCAGAAGTATCGCTCTGCTTGCCAGCTCTTCCAGAATCAGCTGGGCCTGAACCTCACTGATTTTCCATATGCCTGCGGCAGCTTTGGCTGTAAAGGGCTTTATAGGCAGCTGCGCTGCAAGCTCTGCCTCTTTTTCACTAAACAGCAGGCTCAGGATCTTATATAGAGTTTTTGAGGGCGGCGCTCCCTGAGGGAACCTGTTCAGTCTCTCCTCCAGGCTCTTATATGCAGATTTCCCGACTATATGAGACACATTCCCAACTCCTATATATTTTGCTAAACAAATTATATCATATTATATGGATAACCTTCCTGAATATTTCATATGTTATAAAATTCAGCCGGATTGCTGGTCATCATATTAAGTATGATGTCTCTCGAAAGCCCATTCTCCTCAAAGTAAGGGATGAAGTCAGTAAATATGCTTGCACAATTTATGTATTCCTAATATATAGCATAACTGCTGCCAATATCAGAGACCGGGAAAAACCAGTATATTGGTGGATAACTTTGAAATACTTGCCGCTTTTATTAAAACTCCCTACATTTCAACATATTTCTCATCAATGTTATTAAAGAACCTTCCGATATATGATATAATAACTGTTATATGTTTAGCTTATTACACTATGAAAGGGTGTTATTCTTGTACGGAGATGATGATTTAAAGGATATTCAACAGGAAATCCCTAAATATGAAAAAATCGCATTGGATATAGCTTACAGTATTTATCATGGTGATCTTAAAGAGGGAGATAATGTTAAAGGGAGATCCACACTCTCAGGAAAATATAATGTTTCCCCCGAGACAATCAGAAGAGCGGTCAAGCTTCTAAGTGACATGGATGTAGTAGAAGTAATCGATAAAAGCGGTATAAGCATAAAGTCCAGGGATAAAGCCCATGGGTTTATTCAGGAATATCAGGCTAAAAGTCAGATGATGAATTTAAAAGAAAATATTGGTGATTTATTCCGAAGGAAGCAAGCTATGGAGCAAAGAATCGTTGAACAATTGAATTCATTAATGGAGCATTCGGTGCAGCTGAGAAATATAGGCATCATATATCCTTTGGAATTAAGAATTGACGGAAAAAGTCATATTATTGGACAAACAATTGGAAGTACTAGGTTTTGGTACCATACCGGCGCAACAATTATTGGCATAAGGAGAAATGGACATTTATTCCTTTCTCCAGGACCGGATATGATTTTTCAGGAAAACGACAATATTCTATATGTCGGCAATGTAGAAAACATATCGGACAAAGTTAATGAATTTATTAATAAACCAATTTGAAGATCAAGAATCAAATTAAAGGAATCCTGCAAAATAAGTAGGATTCCTTTAATTTTACCCAGTTATACCATTAAATTCAAAAAAATCGCTTATAACGCTAACAACTTAAATTTGACATAAAGTTGTTAGCATTATAATATATATGTATTGCAGGACAGTTTTTTATCAAAGGAGGAGACCTATGGAGTTATTCAGTTTTTTCATCAAACGTTGGGAGAGCATACTTGAATTGGCATTGGAACACATTGTTATTGTAATTACCGCAATGCTCCTATCCATTGTTTTGGGTATCGTTACCGGCATCTTGATAACATATCATAGAAGGGCTGCTAAAATTGTATTGAGTATCGCAGGTGTATTAATGACCATTCCCAGTCTCGCTCTGTTTTCACTTTTGATTCCTATTATGGGGATTGGAAAGGCACCGGCAATTGCAGGTATTGTAATTTATACACAATTGCCGATTATCCGAAACGTTTACACCGGGATAATGAATATTGACCCTTCAATTATCGAAGCAGCTAATGGTATGGGAATTTCGCCGCGAAAAATCATGTATAAGATTAAGCTTCCCCTTGCATTTCCCATAACGATGGCAGGAATAAGGACATCTGTGGTTATGGGAATTGGTATCGGAGCCATCGCTGCCTATATTGGCGCAGGCGGATTGGGAGATTACATCTTCCATGGAATCAGCCGCAGCAACGATAAGATGATTATAATCGGAGCAGTGCTCATTTCAATTTTAACCATCCTAGCTGATAAAGGCTTGGGAAAATTACAAAAGCATTATGAAATATAAAGGTTAGGAGGTAAAGTAACATGATAAGGTTTGAAAATGTAACAAAGTTTTACAGCAGCAGTATTAAGCCTGCTGTAGATAATCTCAATTTACATATTGAAGAAGGAGAAATCTGCATGCTGGTTGGCCCATCAGGATGCGGCAAAACCACAACCATGAAAATGATTAACAGACTTATCAAACAGACATCGGGAAAAATTTTTATAGGGGGCAGGGATATAGATGCAATTGACCCTATAAAGCTGAGGTTAGGTATTGGTTATGTAATACAGGGAATAGGCCTCTTCCCCCATATGACCATTGAGAATAATATCGCAACAGTTCCGCTGGAGAAAGGATGGGACAGGGCAAAAATCAGCAGAAGGGTAAACGAGCTGTTGGAACTGGTAGAATTAGACCCGGAAACATACAGGAAAAAAATCCCCTCAGAGCTAAGCGGTGGACAGAAACAGCGAGTCGGAGTAGCCAGGGCATTAGCAGCAGACCCTCCTATAATGTTAATGGATGAGCCCTTTGGTGCATTAGACCCAATCACCAGGGGAAGGCTTCAAAATGAGTTTTTACATATACAAGAAAAGCTTAAAAAACTATCGTATTTGTAACCCATGACATCGATGAAGCGATAAAGATGGGGGATAAGATAGCCGTAATGCGGGATGGAACCCTTGTTCAATTTGGAACACCAAATGAGATTTTGAGTAATCCGGCAGATGAATTTGTAAGTGACCTTATTGGTGGAAACAGCTCACTTAAGATGATGAATCTTATAACTTGCGAGGAAGCTATGGGTATGACGTTTGTTGTCTCTCAGGAGGAGGAAATAGAAAATGTTCTTCAGTCTGCGCTGGGCAGAGGAATAAAAATTGTGGCTGTTACAGACAGCAACCAAAGATTGGTTGGGTTTGCAGAATATAAAGATTTAATCAAGTACAAGGGGAAAATCGGCAGATTCATGAAAGATATAACGAATACAGTTGACGTCAAGATGACTCTTCATGATGCCTTATCAGAGATGTTCAGTCTTGGCAGCAAGTTTATTTTTGTCACTGATCATCAGAGAAGAGTAAAAGGAATTTTGAGTATTGATGATCTGCTGAAGGCGGTGAGTGAAGATGAAAAAGCCTCAAGTGTCACGGCTTAACCCTACAAGTATTCTAATACCAATTTTGCTGCTGGCTATAGGAATAGGGTTTAGCTGCTACGTAGTTGAATTCCCTCAAGATAAAATTGTTGAAAGATTTATGAGCTATGAAAAAATAATGAGATTACTATGGCAGCATATTTATATCGTATCAGTATCTAGTGGATTGGCTATTGCTACTTCTGTACCGCTAGGCATCTTTCTTACCAGAACCAAGTACAAAAGGATAGCTCCAAAGATAGTAGATATCGTCAACATAGGCCAAACCATTCCCAGCCTGGCAATTGTTGCATTATTTGTCGGGTTTATGGGTATAGGTGCTAAGACTGCCATATTTGCTTTATGGATCTATTCTCTTCTTCCCATACTCAACAATACACTGGCGGGTATTCTTGAAGTTGACCCTTCTACCATTGAATCTGCCAAAGGAATGGGAATGAAACCCTCAAGAGTATTAATCAAGGTAGAACTGCCTTTAGCCCTTCCAATCATTATTGCCGGTATACGTACGGCAATAACCATTAATATTGGGACAGCAATCCTGGCAGGCTTTGTCGGAGCAGGAGGTTTAGGCGACTTGATTATAGCCGGTAACAATGTCAGCAGGTGGCAGATGCTGGTCTTAGGAGCCAGTCTCCCTGCTTTGATGGCAATGTTTGCAGATCATCTTTTCGGATTGCTGGAAAAATGTATTATTAACTATTAAATTTTTGGAGGAGGAATTACATTGAAAATGTCAAAAATGAGTTTAACTCGAACGATATTTATTTTGGTGCTTGTTATCGCATTTGCAGCTGCAGCTTCAGGCTGTTCATCAAATTCTAAGGATGTAATCAAAGTTGGATCAAAGGAATTCTCAGAACAGTTGATTCTAGGTCAAATCACTTTATTGGCGCTGGAGAATGCAGGCTATAAAGTAGAAGACAAGACGAACGTAGCAGGCTCTGATAAGGTTAGAAGCGCCCTTGAAAAAGGTGAAATAGACCTTTACTGGGAATATACCGGTACTGCATGGCTGATGCACCTTCAACATGATGAACCTATAACGAACTCTGATGAATGTTATAAAAAAGTAAAGCAGGCAGATGCTGAGAAGAATTTGGTATGGTTAGACTATGCACCCTTTAACAACACTTATACAATAATGATGAGAAGAAGTGAAAGTGAAAGACTTGGAATAAAGTCTTTAAGTGATTTGTCAGCCTATGTAAATAAAAATCCTGACAAGCTTGTTTTTGCGGGAGATCACGAGTTTACTGCACGTCCTGATGGACTTCCCGCTCTTGAAGATACATATCTCTTTAAACTTGGTGAGAATAACCTCAAGATTATGGAATTGGGTATAGTGTATAAAACATTAAAGGACGAGCAGGTTGACCTGGGCATGGGTTTTGCAACTGATGGCCGAATAGCAGCCTTCGACCTTGTGAACCTTGAAGATGACAAGCAGTTCTTCCCTGTATATAATCCTTCTGCTGTAGTTAGAAAGGACGTATTGGATAAAAACCCTGAGATGGCAGAAATTCTTAATAAGATTGCAAAAAAGCTTGATACAGAGACTATGACCAAGTTGAATTATAAAGTTGATATAGAAGAAAAAGACCCAAAAGAAGTCGCAGAGGAATGGTTAAAGTCTGAAAGCATATTAAAACAGTAATATAATTTACTAATAAAACACATAAAACACGCCCCGGAGACAAATACCCTGAGGCGTGTTTTTTATTGCCCGCATATGTCCATATACGCTTTACGGATACCTACGAGCTCTTATAATAGTCGCCCCAGCCGAATCCGAAGCTTCAGTACACTGTATTCACTCTCCTGCCATCCGTCAGAACCCTTTCCACGACGCCTTCCAATCAATTACTTGAAATCTTCATTGGTTCCGAAGCATGGATCTACCGAAAGTAATCTATAGTATCGTGTTTCAGTAGAAGCGCGACATTCTTGCCGTGTTTCTCAACCTATATCATAAAAGCTTGCAGGATTATTGGACATAATATCAAGTATTATATTCCGTGAAAGTCCATTCTCCTCGCAGTAAGGAATGAAATCGGTAAATATGCTTGCACACGGATGGTTGTTGCCCTTCTCAATTAATTGTTCATAGAAATCGTAGTCCTGCGAAAGGAGAATCCTGTCCTGATACCCAATCTTCATTGCTTTCTTTATTAAATCGCAATACTCTCTGCAATTATCTGGTCTGATATTATCAAAACCCAACCACATGCCCATATCCGCAGCCCTTCTTATTGTTTCTTCATTTCCCTCATAGCTTGCATGGGCCCATAGAAACTTGGAATAATCGCATTTAATACTTTCTAAAAAATCAAATACTCCATTGGCAGTAAGAGCTTCATTAATGTGGCAGTGCACCGGTAGGCCTGTGACTTTACTTGTCATTACTGCAGCTCCAAGGATTTTTTCTTCAACCTCAGGCAGCCTTCCCCGGCTTATAAATATCTTTATATGCGAGGGCTTTATTACCACACCGTCAATGGTATCCAGTCCATTCTCAAAGTCCTCCATCCAACGGGCAGCCAGCTCCTTTTCATAGTTTTCCTTATGTATTCGGTAAACATTCTTTGAAAAGAACAGCCCGGTGTTAGGTATTATCCTGATTCCCGAAGCTTCTGACAGCCTTTTCATAAGCTTCAGATTCTGTCCTCCCTCCGGGGGAGATGTCTCAGCAATTGCCCTGCAGCCTTGCTGGTATAGCTCTTGAAATACCGGCAGCAGCTTGTCATAAAGCTGCTCTATTTTATTCTCATCATATACTCTGTCAAAATACAATCTTTCATCAGCCTGCGGATCCCAGGCAATATGCTCATGGGATAGGGTTACCCCCAGTTCTTCCTTCCTTACCGGACCTGTTACCGTATATATCATTTTACATACCTCCAATATTGCTTTTTACTCCACTATACAGTAGAATAGCTGACAACTATGTGTCAGCTATTCATTTTTTCAACACTTCAGCAGGTTATTTTTAAAGTTTTTCCATAAAACTGTAATACGCAGAAAGTATTGAGAGATAATAATGTCATCATGCTATTACAGTAATCCCATCTGAAAGGAAGAATTGATTTGAAAATAAAAGAGTCTCTGATATGCACAAAGTGTAACGGCACACATTTTACCGTAAAACGTGAAGCTACATATTTGTACAGCTATAACCTTGACACTCCCGATACAGGCCATTGGAGTATAGATCCGGAAGCACTGCCTTTTTTATTTGACAATAGAGAGCTTATGGAAAGCCATGAGTACCTTAAGTGCGAGCAATGCGGAGCAACGTTTCCATGCAGCTTGGACGACCGCAACAGTACTATAAATTTTACTATTGAGCGAAAAGCCATAAGAGCTGACCATGTGACTAATCCTGACTTTCTCGGATAATAAGACAAGGGCACCCGCAAGCTATATAACCTGCTATTGGTGCCCTTTATGTTTCTATTCTAAAATCCTCAAAATCATCCTAAATGCTATTCTATTTTCTCCATTCTGGTTTCATCAGTACTGTTCCTCAAAACATAAGCTGTTACCATTCCATCCTTGTCAAACTCAAATATGTGGTCCCAATGTACGTAATCCCTGTCAACAAACTCTGTTTCAGAACAGGGCTGAAGCATAATGGTAGATCCGCCTGAGAAAACTGCAAGAGAGCTGTTATACACCTGTACATTAAGTATTTCTCCACCAGGTTCCCTGTATTTACCCTCGTACTTCTTCAGTGAGCTTTGATCCATTCTCGTATCTGTTTTTTCGTGGGGAAGTCTATAATCCTCTCCAAGAGCTACGGCACTGACTGCTTTCATTATGCTGTCATTCTCATACCAGACTCTATTGAACTGCATGATTACCGTCAAGTCATCCTCGGGAAATCTCATGTAATAAGATGCGTATCCATTAGCGTAATTGCCAGGATGTCCGAACCACTCGTGTCCCTTCACATCACCGACTACGCATCCATAGCCATATCTCCAGTCGCCGGACCACTCTGAATAGTCGCTGGTCATTATTTCAAGAGTGGCTTTAGATATTAGTTCTCCTCTGCTTAAAGCTAAATCAAACAGATACATATCGTATGCTGTAGAGTATATATTGCCCGATCCAAAAGAAAATGACATGTCATGCTGCCTGGATTCCGACAGCGTTTCACCTCCGATTACATATGGAACAGCCAGATTCTTGATTTCATCCTTTGATTTGTCACACCCGGTTTTTTTCATACCTGCAGGAGAAAATATGTTTTTCTCCATGTAATCCTCATAAGCCATACCGGATACTTTTTCTATAATGCTCGCAAGTAATGCATATCCCGCATTGGTATACTTCATCTTTTCTCCTGGCTTAAAAACAAGATTCATTTTATTGATGGCTCCCACCAGTTTTTCCTTCGGAGTATAGTCGAGCAGCGCTATATCTCTGCCAAGGCCTGCCTCCGTCGCCATTCCCGAGGTATGAGTCAGCAGCTGGTGGATTGTTATTTCATCTCCTCTTTTTTGTTCGGGAAAGTACTTTGAAATTTTATCATCAAAATCCAGCAGCCCTTTTTCATATAGCTGCATTATTCCCAAAGCTGTGAAAAGTTTGGTAGTGGAGGCAATACGGAAAACCGTGTCCTCCGCAACTGGTATATTATTCTTAATATCTGCCATTCCATAGCTTCTATTCACTACTATTTTACCTTCCTTGGCTATCAATATGTTTCCATTAATCTTCTGCTTTGAAGATACTTCATTAAACGCATTTACATATTCGTCTAATTTTTGAGACAGGCTAGTGTCCAAAGCAAGATTGGAAACCTCCTTTGTACAGCCCGTTAGTATGCTCATGGAAACCAGCGCTAACAGAGTGATAAACAGCATGATTCGAGAACAGCACTTTATCAACCTCATAAAAATGCTCACCTCTTTTTTAATGTAAATAAAAAATTATATTCCCACCTATTCCCATTATATCATGTTTCTACAAGTACATCGTGCCTTGTTAGAATTTTTAACTGTCTTGGTTTACATAATCATACCAAACAGTTCATGTGGACTATTAAATAGAAGAAAGGTAACTTGAAATAAATAAAAGAGCCTTTCGGCTCTTTTACTGCTTTTTGAATATTGATACTCTCCATACTTCAGGTCCCTGCTCCAGGTACTCCCTCCCGAACTGATCCGGTCGTTCTGCCATAAACTGATAATTGTTGTGTTAAAAAGCACCTAGAATGCAAAGTTTCCGTTCCTGAATACAGGCACTTCTTTTCCGTCTGCTGTGGTTCCGGTTATCTCAAGGTCCCTTGATCCCAGCATAAAATCTACATGCATAAAGGAATCATTTACTCCTGCGTTTTCCAGTTGTTCCTTTGTCATATCATCGCTGTTCTCTATGCAACTCGGGTATGCCTTTCCTATTGCCAGGTGACAGGACGCATTTTCATCAAAAAGGGTATTGTAGAACAATATGCCTGATTTTGATATCGGTGAGTCATAAGGAACCAATGCAACTTCCCCAAGATAGTGGGCTCCTTCGTCTGTTTCAATAATACTTTTTAAAGTGTCATAACCCTTTAGAGCAGTATAATCTACAATTCTTCCGTTTTTAAAAGTGATTGAAAATTCATCAATTATATTTCCGTTGTAGCTAAGAGGCTTGCTGCTTACTACTTTACCATTGACTCCTGACTTCTTGGGTAAGGTGAATACCTCTTCTGTTGGCATGTTGGCAATGAATTCAAGGTTTTCGGGTGTGAACTCGGAGCCCCCCAGCCATATATGACCATCAGGAAGCTCAACTTTCAAATCAGTGCCTGATGAATTTTTATAATGCAGCAGCTTGAAGTTGTTGGTATTCAAAAAGTCCAAACTTTTATTAAGATTGCTTTTATGCTCTTCCCAAGCAGCTACAGGGTCTTCGGTATCTGCCTTGACTGTCTTGAATATTTCTTCCCACAGCTTTTCTACAGCCTCCTCCTCCGAAACCTCCGGAAAAACCATCTTAGCCCATGCTGCTGAAGGTATAGCTACTACACACCAAGGATTCTTATTGCTCATAAGTCTATCTCTATACTCTTTTACTGCAGTTTGAGTAGTTCTGATGTTCTTCATTATTCTCTCAGGGTTTACACCCTTCATTACCTCCGGATCATCGTCCTCGATGGTTAAAAATGCAGCTCCCTGCCTGGCATAAGATATATAAAATTCCTTTCTCCACTGAGGAAACTCTTCGAAAACCTCCTCTGGAGCATGTAAGAATCTGATTCTCGAGAATAAATCATCTCTCCAATTAATTACTACGTCCTTTGCCCCTTCCTTGTAGGCGATTTCTGCTATTTCCCTGGTAAAGTCCGCACAGCCAACGGGTGTACTGATTATGAGTATTTGACCCTTCTGAAGATTTATACCTGCCTTCACAATAAGGCGGGCATACTTTTCAAGCATTACTTTATTCATAGCTTAACTCCTTTTATAATTTAATATTGTTCTCTAAAATACCTTCAGCTTCCTGAATATAGCTTGTCATTATCTCAGCAGATTTAACCAGCAGCTTTTGTTCATCACCGGACAAATCCAAGATATCCACCTTTTCTACTCCTCTTTTGCCCAGTTGAACAGGTATGCTTAAAAACACATCACTTAGTCCATATTCTCCCCTCAACATCCTAGAAACAGGCACTATTTCCTCTGAAAACCCCAACATGCACTCAATTATTTTTACGGCTGACAGGGCTATTCCATAACAGGAATGCACATTGCCAAGCCTTATGTTCCACCCTGCTCTTTCAGTTTCTTTTGCAATTTCCCTCTTGTCTTCAGCGCTTAGACGCAGTCCCTTCATATTCAGATAGTCCTCCAAAGAAGTACCACCGACCTTGACCCTGCTCCACAGCGGAATCATGGAGTCGCCATGTTCTCCTATAACCACTGCTTCAATAGTGGAGGAATCAATTCCGAGCCTGCTGCCAATTATATGCCTGAACCTCATGGTATCCAATAGTGTCCCCGAACCGATAACTCTTTCAGACGGAAAACCTGAGAGCTTATATGCCACATATGTCATCGCATCCAGAGGGTTTGTCACTATTATAATTACCGCTTCAGGGCTATATTTTGCCACCTTCGGAATAATTTCCTTGAATATATTTATATTGTTCTTAAGTACATCCATTCTGGTTCCATTCTTGTCTGCCAGCACCCCTGCAGTGACCACCACAATTTCCGAATCTGCAGTCGCCTCGAAGCCTCCATGCCTTACTTCAATGCCTCCCGTAAGGGGGCCGCAGTGAGATAGGTCTGAAGCCTTTGCTACTCCTTTTATCTCATCCCTGTTTACCAGTACTATTTCTGATACCAGTCCTTTAAGCATGAGGGCATATGCTACCGTTGGACCTATAGTCCCTGCTCCAACTACAGTAACTTTACCTGCTTTATCCGCCACATATATCACTCCAAAACAACTATAATTAATGAAGAGTAAGACTCGTATGCAAGGCTTTACTCCTTATTTTTCAAAAGAAACTGCAAAAACACCTTCCGCCACTTCAGCTTCATGTAATTTCTTGAAGCCCAGCTTTAGGTATAAGCTTACTGCAGGCTGATTCTTCAATCCCGTAGAAACAATTATCCTCTTTATCCCCCTGTTCATATCCTCAATAAACTCTATCATTTGCCTGGCTATGCCTTTTCTAAAGTATTCCGGGCGTACTGCAACTCTATAGATGTCCAGTAACTCTTCCTCCAGTTTATATGAAATCAAGCCTGCCAGCATATCTTCCACATAATATCCATAAAAAATCTCATCACACTTAATTATTGTGTCTATAGTGTCCTTCAAGGGAGGAATATCATAAAAGCCAATGAGCTCTGCCTCCACTATATATGACCTTTTCTGCAAGTCTACTATTTGTTCTGCAGTTTTGTTATCCTTGGTATCCAGTCTCTTTATCACTGCATTTCCTCCAACCTATTGCTCTTTTTTAAATTAATATATTTCTATTTATACAGTACAAGTTTTTTCCTATACTGTCTACAAAAAGGTAATAAGAAATCAGATAAACCTGTATTTATATAATGACTCAGTTATGTAAGTTAAAGAATTATCAATAGTTGTAATGTATGACTTGAATTTATATAATTAAATTAAGTGAATAAGGATTTACCCAAATGAAAATGGCGAGAGATATCTATTATCAGCAGGGCATAACATCAAGGAAGTGCGTTTTCAACACTTTGAATTGATTATAATATGTTGTGTTGAAAAGCACTGGATAGCCGAAGAAGCAATATGAAGAGAAAGCCTTCTTTTTATAGACTCTTTCAGGCAAATGGATCGCCATTGGATGGACCTCTGAAGAGTCCGCTAATTTAAGCGGCGCCGTAGGTGAAATACATTTTGAGTGTAGAAGCTCTCAGGCAAATGGACAGAGGGATATAATGGCATGTTTAATTAGTATGCTATTATATCCCTTTTTTATTTGGATAATATATAACTATCCATGACATTAATTGATATAAGCAGCATGGATTATCGAACTATAAAATATAGAAGGAGGAACATGCTAATGAGTGATCCTAAAAAGACAGCCCTTTACAATGCCCACGGAAAATACGGTGGAAAAGTCATTGATTTTGCAGGATGGGCCCTGCCGGTACAGTATGAAGGCCTTACAGCCGAGCATGAAGCAGTAAGAAACACCGCCGGACTCTTTGACGTATCCCACATGGGTGAAGTTGAAGTCAGGGGGAGCCAAGCAACAGATTTTGTTCAGAATCTGGTCACCAACGATGTATCACTAATGAATGAAACTCAAGTTTTCTATGCCATGATGTGCTATCCTAACGGAGGTATTGTCGACGATCTACTGGTCTATAAGCATACTAATGATTTCTATTTGCTTGTAATCAATGCCAGCAACGTTGATAAAGACTTCCAATGGATGAAGGACAATGTAGGCAGCTATGATGTCAATCTTAAGAACATTTCCCCTGATGTATCGGAGGTTGCTCTGCAAGGCCCAAAAGCACAGGAAATACTGCAGGAGCTCACTGATACAGACCTCAATGAAATTGCTTTCTTCTACTTCAAAACCAATGTTAAAATAGCAGGCAGGAACTGTCTGGTATCCCGTACCGGCTATACCGGAGAAGACGGCTTTGAAATCTATATGGAGCATCAAGATGCTGAACATGTATGGGATAAAATACTTGAAGCAGGTAAAAATAAGGGAGCAATGCCAACCGGACTAGGTTGCAGGGATACTCTCAGATTCGAAGCCAACCTTCCCCTTTATGGAAATGAGCTTTCATCAGAAATCACACCTTTGGAAGCAGGCTTCGGCAACTTCGTAAAGCTCGACAAGCCTAATTTTATAGGTAAAGAAGCCCTTGTAAAACAGAAAGCAGAAGGCTTGAAGAGAAAGATAGTCGGATTCGAGATGGAAGGACCCGGAATAGCCAGACATGGATATGATGTATTATCCAATGGCAAGGTTATTGGCTTTGTGACAACCGGTTACAATTCTCCCACAGTAAAGAAGTCTATCGGTCTGGCAATGGTTGATATCGAATATGCTGTGCCTGGTGGACCGTTAGAAATCCAGATAAGAAAAAATCTAGTTAAGGCTAAGATTATAGGCAGGAAGTTCTATAAGAAGAACTATAAAATGTTATAATCAAAATAATGAATTGGAGGAATGTAAAATGGAAACAAAATCAGGATTACTTTATTCAGATGATCACGAGTGGGTTAAGCTCGAAGGGGAAAAAGCCTATGTAGGAATTACAGATTATGCACAGCACGCTTTGGGAGAAATAGTTTATGTTGAATTGCCAACAGTAGGTGACCAGATCAATGCCGGAGATGTTTTCGGAGTTATCGAATCTGTAAAAGCAGCCTCAGACTCATATCTCCCGGTTTCAGGGAAAGTGCTTGAAGTAAATGAAGCATTATCAGATTCACCACAGCTTATAAATGAGGATCCATATGGAAACTGGATTGTAATAGTTGAATTAACAGACAAAGCTAGTATAGATACCCTCATGAATGAGCAGGAGTACAAGGAATTCTGCAGTAAGGAGGCTTAATATGCATAGGTATATGCCAAATACAGTGGCTGATGAAAAGCTAATGCTTGACAGCATCGGTGCAAAATCCATTGAAGATTTGTTCGTAGATGTACCCGATAAACTCCGACTCGGAAGAAAGCTTGATATACGCAGCGCTCTTTCAGAACTGGAGCTTTCCAGCCACATGAAGAACCTTAGTGCTTCAAATAAGAGCACTGACGATTTGGTATGCTTTCTGGGAGCAGGAGCATACGACCACTATATCCCTTCCATCGTAAGACATCTGGCAATGAGATCGGAGTTTTATACTGCATATACTCCCTATCAGCCGGAAATAAGTCAGGGGACCCTACAGATCATTTTCGAGTATCAAACCATGATTTGCAGCTTGACTGGCATGGATGTCACCAATGCCTCCATGTACGATGGAGCAACTGCCTGTGTTGAAGCAGCTATGATGGCAGTAGAACAAGCAAGGCGCAGCTCAATACTTGTATCAAAAACAGTGCACCCGGAAGTCAGAAAGGTACTGAAAAGCTACTTGAGGTTCCGTGATGTAGATGTTATTGAAGTTGATATGGCAGACGGTGTTACTGATGTTGAAAAGCTAAAGACTCTTGCAGCTGCAGGTACCGCCGGTGTTATTATACAGAACCCCAACTTCTTCGGAATAATCGAGGACTTGACAGAGGTTGAAAAAATAACCCACGAAAACAAAGCAGTGCTGATAGATTATGTAGACCCGATCTCTCTGGGAATACTGAAAAGTCCCGCGGATTCAGGTGTGGACATAGTTGTTGGAGAAGGACAGTCCCTGGGTAACAGCATGAGTTTTGGAGGACCTTACTTGGGATTTCTCGCTACTACCTCCAAGCTGATGAGAAAGATGCCGGGTAGAATTGTAGGCCAGTCTGAGGATGTTGATGGCAAAAGAGCCTTCGTACTAACACTGCAGGCTAGAGAGCAGCATATCCGCAGATACAAGGCAACCTCAAACATATGCTCCAATCAAGGTCTTAATGCCCTTATGGCCACAATTTATATGATTACCATGGGCAAGGAAGGTCTTAAGGAAGTAGCAGAGCAAAGCGCAAAGAAAGCCCACTATGCAATGAAGCAGCTTACGAAAAACGGGAAATTCAAGCCGTTGTTTAATAAGCCCTTCTTCAAAGAATTCGCAGTAGTTGGCCAAGCTTCCGGCAGCACGGTTAATGCTGAACTGCTGAAGCAGAACATACTCGGTGGCTTTGAGCTGGATAAGGAATATCCTGAACTAAAGAACGGATTGCTGCTGTGTGTTACCGAAAAAAGGACAAAAGAACAGATTGACAAGCTAGCCCAGGCAATGGAGGTAGTAAGATGAAGGATTACAACAAGCTTATTTTCGAACTTTCAAAAGAAGGAAGAAGAGCCTATAGCCTGCCCTCCTGCGATGTTCCGGAAGTTGGACTGGATAGCATAATCCCTGCTTCATTCTTAAGAGAAAAGGAAGTTGACCTGCCAGAGGTTAGTGAAGTAGACGTAGTAAGACACTTTACAAACCTCTCCAATAAGAATTATGGCGTGGACTCAGGCTTCTACCCTCTGGGCTCATGTACAATGAAGTATAATCCGAAGATAAATGAGGATGTAGCAGCCTTTGATGGATTCAATAATATCCACCCTCTCCAGCCCGTGGAAACTGTGCAGGGAGCTCTTAAGCTCATGTATGAACTTGACAATATGCTTTCAGAGATAAGCGGAATGGAAAGAGTCAGTCTTCAGCCCGCTGCCGGAGCACATGGCGAACTGACAGGCCTAATGATTATTAAGGCATACCATGAGAATCGAGGAGATATCAAAAGAAACAAGATAATAGTTCCTGACTCTGCCCACGGAACAAATCCAGCCAGCGCCGCTGTTGCCGGTTTTGAAATTGTGGAAATAGAATCCGATGAAAATGGAGCTGTTAGCCTTGAGAAACTCAAAGCAGTGCTAAGTGACGAGATTGCCGGCTTAATGCTGACAAACCCCAGCACCCTTGGTCTTTTCGAGCAGAACATAAAGGAAATAGCTGACCTTGTTCATGAAGCAGGAGGACTGCTTTATTATGATGGTGCAAATGCAAATGCAATAATGGGAATTGTAAGACCCGGGGATATGGGGTTTGATGTAATTCATTTTAATTTGCATAAGACCTTCTCAACTCCTCATGGTGGAGGCGGACCAGGAAGCGGACCGGTAGGAGTAAAAAGCGATCTCGTTAAATTTCTCCCTGTCCCTGTTATAGAGAAAAAGGGCGACACTTATGTAATGGACTATGATAGACCTTATTCCATAGGTAAAGTTAAGAGCTTCTATGGTAATTTCGGGGTGGCAGTCAAAGCCTATGCATATATACTCTCAATGGGTGGGGAAGGCTTAAAGGAAGTAAGTCAGAAGGCAGTGCTTAATGCAAACTATATGATGAGCAAGCTTAAGAACCATTACGATGTGGCAATAAAGCAGGTATGCAAGCATGAATTTGTTTTGGGTGGACTTCTGGAAAACGAGAATCATCTTTCTACACTGGATGTTGCTAAACGTCTTCTCGACTACGGCTATCATCCTCCGACAATTTACTTCCCGCTCATAGTACATGATGCTATCATGATAGAGCCTACAGAGACTGAAAGCCTGGAAACTCTTGATACCTTTATTGACATAATGATTAAGATTGCCGAAGAAGCAAAAGAAAATCCGGAAATATTAAAAACAGCTCCTCACGATACAAAGGTACGAAGAGTAGATGAAGTTAAAGCAGCAAGAAACCTGATAGTAAAATGGGACGGCAATAAGCAATAGATGACGCAATATTTGTGGTACTATATGAAGGAGGTAAAGTAATGCTGTTTGGACAGGATGGAAATTTTGAAAAAGCGTTGAAAGACAGTATCGAGGCATCTGTAAAAGAAAGAATAGCTAATACCTGCGAGACCTGAGACCTTGCAAGCGTGCTTGCACACGCCTGGGGCGTGAAAGAAATGGTAGACCCGAGCCAAGCTGCTGAAATAAAAAAATATATGGAAAGTACAGCAGGCTCCAACATAACCCTTGAAGACAACAGGGTAGCGACACTGCTGAAGGGTGATGTAAAAGAAAAAGAAACTGAAGCGCTATTGATTTACCGTTATCAGTTAGTAGGTTAACTTACAGTCATTGCGAGCTGCCATGTGGCAGCTCGCAATGACATATACGGCTGTAAAGGGGCTGGAATAATGAAGTTAAATGTATTGCATTTAGGAAAATGTGATTATAAAAAAGCATGGGATATACAGCATGACATACTGGAAAAAAGGCAGAAGGGTGAGATTGGAGACACTTTAATTCTGGTTGAGCATCCACCCGTCATTACACTAGGAAGGAATGCCGTAGAGTCCAACGTGGTTGTGCCTGAGAAATATCTGAAAGATAATGGAATCGGAATATATAATATTGAGCGGGGTGGAGATGTAACCTACCACGGCCCAGGTCAGATTGTAGGATATCCTATTGTTGGCTTAAGAGATAAAGGTATCGGCATCAGAGAATTTGTAGAAAAGCTGGAGGCAACCTTTATTAAACTGCTCAAAGAAAACTATGATATCGATAGTGGAATAAACCCTGAATTCCCCGGAGTATGGGTAGGAAGCAGCAAGATTGTTGCGATTGGTTTGGCAGTAAAGCGTGGTGTCACTATGCACGGCTTTGCCTTTAATGTGAACACAAACCTGGAGCATTTCAAGCTAATTGTGCCTTGCGGAATATCCGGCAAAGGTGTTACCTCCCTGCAGAAGCTTACAGGGAACAACATAGAATTTGATTATGCAAACAAAATGGTACTTGATTACTTTTGTAAGACTTTTGATTATGATGGCTTGGAAGAGCTATTCCTTTAATTAAAACTAGGGGGTGAATCCTATGGAAATGAAAAGAAAGCCCGAGTGGCTTAGAATAGATTTGAACAAAGGACGCAGCTTGGATTATGTAAAAGAGATTCTTCAACGCTTCTCCTTAAATACAGTATGTGAAGAGGCAAATTGCCCAAACAGAATGGAATGCTTCAGCAAAAAGACTGCAACCTTTATGATACTGGGCAGCCAATGCACCAGAAACTGTAGATTCTGCAATGTTACCCATGCAGAACCGCAGAATGTTGACCCCAAGGAGCCACAGAATGTTGCCAATGCTACCCTTGAGCTTGGGCTGAAGCATGTTGTCATAACTTCTGTGACAAGAGATGATTTGCCCGATGGGGGAGCACAACATTTTTCCAAGGTGATTAAAGCAATAAGAGCACTAAAAAGCGATATTGTAGTTGAAGTGCTGATTCCTGACTTTAGAGGGAGCTTTGAAGCCTTGGAGACGGTAGTAAAAGCAAAGCCGGAAATATTGAACCATAATGTTGAAACAGTGCCAAGGTTGTATTCGGAGGTACGCCCTGCAGCCTTGTATGAGCGCTCTCTGGAGCTCTTAAAGCGGGTAAAGTCAATAGACAGCAGTGTCTTGACCAAATCAGGAATCATGGTAGGTCTTGGGGAGAAGGAAGACGAGGTTATTGAGGTGTTCAAGGACCTCCGTTCTGTAGGCTGTGATTTTCTAACTGTAGGACAATATCTGGCTCCAAGCGCAAATCACTATCCAGTTGTTGATTATGTATCGCCGGATGTTTTCAAAATGTATAAGGAAAAGGCTCTTAGCTTGGGCTTTTCCTTTGTAGCGTCCGCCCCACTTGTAAGAAGCTCCTATAATGCAGCAGAGATGCTTGAAGGAAAATAGAAAACTACGACGTAAAGGGACGGGTAACACGGATTTCCTGCGGGAAAACACGAAAATCCACTGAATACACGGCGGAATTAATATTTTGAAATATAAGTAATATTCGATATCGAAGTAAGTATCAAAATTCACTTATGCAGCTATTTAGCATATAAAAGTTATCCGTGTGATTCCGTAGGAATTCCGTGGATTTCCGTGTGTTCCGTGTTACCCGTTCTCTTCTGCCGCATCTTTATTTAATATAACTGTACTTGCTTCAGCGTTATTTCTTTACGACCGGTATCCATACCTCACAGCGGTAATCCTCTGCGGTTGTATCACCAAGGGGGTAAACCTCCAGCTCAGGGGCTTCAGCATGCTCGTAACCCGTTGCCGGGAGCCACTCCTGGTACACCCTCTCCCATACCTTCTGTATCGCTCCGGGTAAAGGTCCTATTGAAGTAAATACAGCCCAGTTAGCTGCAGGTATTTTCCGTATTATTAAGCTGCTGTCTGTATTGCTTCCATCTTTCTCCACTGCTATCATGTATGACATCTGTTCCTTTTCATACTCCATATCCATGCAGATACCCAACAGATCTTTACCTGCTGAAGCGGCACACAGCTTTTCAACTGTTCCATCCTTGTAGCATTCCCCCCAGAATTCGGGAATGCGTCTGAAGTTTTCTCCATCCTTGCAAGAAGTCTTTATCAGCTTGCCTACTACCTCATATTCTTTTCTCTCAACTATCCTATAATCCATGTCTTTATCTCCTTTCAATGATAAGTGGAAGGAAATCCGAGGATACGCCTTGAGATTTGCTCCCGGCTCGCGCGCAGCGGAAGGTGTAATCCCGTGTACCCTGCGGAACGCTTTGGCAAAAGACTCAGGACTGTCATAACCATACTTAAGTGCCACATCCAGCACTCTTGCAGCCGATGACATCGCAAGTTCCTGAGCTGCGAAGGTCAGCTTCCGTTTACGCATGTATTCGGCTACTGTCATACCTGTCAGCATATGAAACATACGTTGGAAGTGAAATGTTGATGAATATGCTGCTTTTGCAGCTTCTTCAATATCCAGCTGCTCCTCCATATGCTTTTCCATGTAGTCAATTGCGCTCATCATTCTATCTAACCATTCCAAAGCATTCCCTCCTTCATTGATATAGTAACATGGAAAAAAATAAGTATCCTGTCTTCCCGTGCTTTTATGTGACAGCTTCACCTTTTGATGCCATATCCCTTTGTGTTTCGTGCTTCAATAGCAGCAGCTGCTTAACATCATTGAGTTGCAAATCACTTTTTACTTGAAGCATCAGCCACAGAGTCCCGTTGAAAGGCTTTGCTGTTCTAATCTTCTGAAGGACTTCTGCCGTGAATTCCTCAGACAAAGCCTCTATTACAGGCAGCAGATCCAGTGTAATGACAATCAAAGAAACAAAGCAGTCCTTCTCAGGATACAGCGTACAGAGTGACTTCCCGGATTTCTGGTACTTCACGTTCCATCCGGGCTTTGCTGAACATATGCTGTGCATTATCTTGGGAGAAGCCTTGTACCTCTGCTGGATGAAATGGTTAATCTGCCTCCACAGCTCCCGTGCAGGCAGATTGATATACTCAACTATTTCATCATAAGCAGGCATATGGCTTCCATCATGAATGATGTCTTTTTCTACCATATAAACGCCTCCTTCTCTTATGGAACGACGGGGGCATCGTTCCCTGCGGTTCCTAAAACAGTTAAAATTATCTGATGTATGTAATGAGGTCGGGCTTCCTGTCAGGTGCATTGACAACTGCGTCTTTCTTATACCCAAGCACAGCCGAATCGTAAGGCTTGTAGCCCTCAGGTATTTTCAGTTCTTTTCGCAATTGGTCCCCTTGTGGTGAATTAAACGCAAACATGACAAAGTAAATCCAGCAGGACCCCAGCCCGATGGATTCTGCGGCCAGCAGCAAGTTCTGAGTAGCGGCGGCGCAATCCGCTTCGAGAGGTACGTACTGCTCCTTGCCAGAAACAAGGATAAGTGTCGGTGCACCATAGAAACAATTGTACGACTCATTATTTGCTATTTCACTTAAACCTTCAATACCCAGTTGCTTAGCGGCTTCTTTGGCTGCAAGATTTAGTCTGTCCAGCAGCTCCTTGTTTTGAACTACAGTGAAATGCCACGCTTGGTCCCCTGCGTTAGGAGCATATAGCCCCGCTTCCAGTACCGCCTGTAATTCTTCCTCTTTGAGCTGTTCATCTTTAAAACTTCTGATACTTCTGCGCTGTTTAATGATTTTTAAAGTCTCATTGACAATCATCAAATAGTCCCTCCAATAGTCGTATTTTATTCATCGATTTCATTATACGTAGTCTTGCCGCTTCAGTTTTCCTCCACTTTAAAGCGGAGAACAGTCTGCAGCTTTTCAGCCGGGGTTTTTCGTGCATCAGAAAGATATATCTCTCTATGAATCTTAGATATCCTATTCATGTTATTGGCCTTACAAAACTCCTCCATCTTGGCAAAAGAGTCTGGCTCATTATCGTAAGAGCCTAAATGCAGCATTTGAACACACATTCCATCTTCTAAGCTTCCAAACCTGACCTTTGAAAGCATCGGATGCTTTGTCTTCTTTGCTGTACTTTCCAAAGCGGCTTGCGCTATTTCATCCGTTACAAAGTCCGGCTGCCTGATCATGATAGTGTATATCAGGCTGTCCTTATCCAATACTTCCAATCCTCTCGCCTCATGTGCCAAATCCCAGACTCCCTCCAAGGGGAAAACGGCATATTCAAAATATCCCTCGGCCGTTACACCCTTCTTAGGTATCATTTTCACTGCATATGAAAGTGAGTATAATACCCCTACTGCCTCAGAGAATTCCTCGCTGTTCGGATTACCCTTCCCATCAAGCATAAAAAACCTCATGGGAGGCACCATTACAACCTCAGGCCGATTCTTCGGCAGATACAATTCCTTAGCTTGCTTTTTCCATTCAAACTTCATAATAGAACCCCCAATATGACTTTTATTATCTAACCGGAAACATTATCTTAGTCAATAGCTCGCTTTCTGGTACTTCCATTGGTGAATTGTAATAGAACTCATAGGATATGCCTGTTGCTGAAAGTCCGTTTTCCCCTAACCACCGGTTCATGGCATCGTATGCCGGCACCATTTCTGCGTAGGATCCTTTATACATGCACTCAGCATACTTACCTGCCGGAATTTCACTTGCCTTGATTTCCGCTCTCCCGGCAAGCTGCTTCGAAACCGGAAAGCCCATCTCTACATCCAAGTTCTCCATGTCCATGTTGTAATATGCAGTAAAAGCTGCTTCCACCGGCTGCTCACCTATTTCATTCAGATACTGTATAATGCTTCCGTATGCCTTACCAAGCTCCTGAGGAAGATTTGCTACAGCTGTGGTCTTTCTGATTGATAGTACAGGCTGCACACCCTGCTCTTTCAACTCAACTTTATAATCCATTATAATTGCCTCCTTTGGCTTTTTCCCTGATTATAACACTGCATATATGACACCTGTATGTCATGTTCAAAACATTTCGCACTTAAACCTTTACAATTTTAATTGAATAAGTACGAAATATATCATTTAGATCCCGTAAGTCACAAGGCGTACTTTTTGATTTAAGTACGTATAAGACTGAGTAAGTATTACTAATATTATAATCTTAATGACTTACATCTAAAGAATATTTTTCATATATCTTTTTTGAGATTTCTGCAAGTATCTCTCTGATATGAGGAGGACTTATTACCTCGACACCCATACCAAAACTCAAGATAAAACCATAGAGCCAGTTATTTTCAGGCAGCTCCGCTTTCGCCAGAAGCTTTCCATCCTCCAGCTTCTCCAATTCTCCACCAAACCACTCTGTAACAATACTTTCCATTTCTTTTTCAAATACCAGCTCGAGGGAAATCATATTTTCAGGAGTTTTCCACTGATCCTCATAAGTAAGCTGCCCCATGGACACCTTCTTCGGTTCATAGCATATGTTTGTTACTACAAGCGCCTTCATCCTGGAGAGCTTAAAGAGTCGAAACTCCTGTCTTATATGACACCAAGCATAAAGATACCATTTCTGCCCCTTGAGCACCAGGGAGTAAGGCTCAACTCTACGACTTGTCCTCTTACCTTCAGAATCTATATATGTAAATTCTATTTCCTTATGATATTCTATTGCCTTTCTAATACTTGCAACGCTTTCCTTCAAAAGCTCATTCGCTCCCCATGGGGACAAATCGATTACAAGCTGTTTCACCTTGGAGTCCAAATTCTCCAGCTGTGATGTGGGCATTATATTCCTGAGCTTCTCCATTATGACCCCTTGCCTGCTGTCGGGTATTGTTCCGGCAAGACCGCTTAATGTGGACATAATAGTAGACATATCATCCTCTGTAAGTACACTTCTATCTATGCGATAACCATCAGCAATACCTATTCCCCCATTTGCCCCCTGATACGTAACAATAGGTATACCCGCAAGATTTATAGCTTCCACATCCCTAAGTATTGTCCTGACAGAAACGCCGAACATTTCTGCCAGTTCCTTTGCTTGTACCCTTTCTTTCCGGAGCAGCAGCACCAAAATGGAAACCAACCTGTCAAGCTTCACTTACCATCACCCACCCAATAAAAAATCGCGTATAGCTACAATATCTATACGCGACTGTCACCTTATATTCCTCTTGTGAAATGGAAATATTTTAAAATCCTTACCCTCAAACACCCCCCTCAGCTTCCCGAGAGAATAGCCTGAGACAATCGGCACCAGACCCAGGAATAACAAATAGAATCTTAAGGTGACCGGGGACTTGAACAAGGATAACAGTGTAATTAGTATCAATACGCTTATAATCCTTCCACTGTTCAATACCAGATCCTTGTTGATCATGTATTCTATCCTCATATCCTCTTCATGATTCCGATCTATCACATTAAACGTGGCAGAGTTCAACTGTATTAAAAAAAACGGAAGGAGGAAGGCATCCATCATTATGTAAAATACCAGAGTTCCATATACCACATTGACTGTTAATGCCAATACTGCTATGGATGATCCCAGAACACCTATTACTATTGATAGTCTTCTATGAGGGGGCTTTATCACCCTCTGTACAAGGACATAGGATGCAGAGGATACCAGTGAGCTGATAAGCGTGAGTTTTCCCAGTGATAGCTCACTCTTTGTTGTCTCAATAGTCAGTATGTTCACCAGAAAAACTATAATCACGTCTCTGAAACCCCAAATAGCAGTGGATGTCCTTACAATGCTCCATTCTTCACAATTGCGTGAGAAGGCCTTTTTAAAATCCAGCTTGTGCCCATAACTCTTGCACCTTAGCAGCAAACTTACCAGAGTCAGGACTACAAACGTGGCTAGTGTCATGGTGAAAACCATATTATATCCCTTTACCCCGTTAAAGACGCTTATTATATACGCAGAGATCATAGGTGAGCTTGCAGCAGCTATTCCTGCGCAGCATCCGTTGAAGCCGTTGAAGGTATCCCTATTGTTCATATGTGTGAAGTCAAAGCTGAGGGTATTGAAGGCAAGCCAGTAGAACCCTGTTGCCATGCCGTATATGATACCCAGAAAATATATATAGGACGTGCCTTTGCTGCCCCAGAATAATATCAGCATGAAAAACAACACATAAGTCAACAGCCCAATTCTCAGAGACCATATCCCATTTTTCCTTTTTGCCAATACTCCCGCAAGAACAAAAGTTATGGGCGTAGCAATATAATGGGTCAGATGATATATTGCAATCACCACATACTCATTTGTCTGTTTCCAGAAGAATACATTCACGAATATATTTGATAGTCCCATGGCAAAAGTAAATAACGCACTTATAACCAACAGAACTTTAGCTTCTTTACACATAAGTTCCTCTCCTTGGCTTTTGCTGCACTCTTTTATTATTTACACAATGCCTTACTATATCTAAATCAATTTTTAGCAAAGAATCCAATTAATTAAAAAGACTATCTATGCACTCTTCTTCGAACCCAAAGAAAGCAGCGAAATGCTGTTAATCAATACAAAGACAATACCCAGGCCTCCAAGGCATTTTATTGCAAATACCAGCGAATACCTGTCTCCAAGCATTCCCACCAAAGGAAACACTGTAATCATGAAAAAGCTGAACACCATACTGGCAAAGGAGAGTATGGTAGCACGGTTCTCGCTGGGAATCATCTTGTTTATATAATCGCTCATAGCAACATATACCACTTCTTCTGTTATCATTAGTACAATAAAAAATATAAAATGATATGCACTAAGTGCTATGCCCCATAGGCATGCCACCGTGATAAAGGGTGTAATCAGCAGAATGCCCTGTTCTTTTATTATTTTTTCAATTCTATGCACCTGAGGCGCTGTCAAAGCTGAAACCAGATACGCGGCTGCATAAATAATACCTATTACTGCCTCATTGTAGCCATTACCCTTCAGGAAATTCTGCAAATAAAAGAATATGCAGGTGCAAAAGGTAAGTATTATCTCTGTAAAAACTATTAGAAACCCTATCCTTGGGTTTTTCCTGACAACGCTTATACTGTCCTTAAGCTGTTTTACAAATATGTTCCCCTTCTCTTCAGTCTCACGCTTCCTGCCAATAGATGGCTCCTTGAAGCTGAAGGACTGTAAAAGTGCGACAGTACCTACAATAATTGTGAGTGTAAAAGCTATACCATAGCTCTTTGTAGCCATGTAGCCCCCAAGCAAGAAGGACACAATACCGGCAACCTGATAGAATACCTCCTTATTGCCGGATATCTTCATGTACTTTTCTTCTTCCCCTATTTCCTTTAAGGAATCATATAAAAGAGCGTCCCCTGCACCTGACTCCAGATTGTAGGACAGGGCTGTGAAAACAAAGGATACTGCAAACCAGAGAAAGCTATCTGCTGCAAGCAGTATTATGACACTAACGAGTGAAAGCACCCGTCCAAATATTCTGCTTATCTTCCTGCCGAATATGTCCGCTACAGCTCCGGTAGGAACCTCCATAAAAAACGAGGTTATGTGAAATACTGTCTCCAGGAGCCCTAATTGAGTGAGGCTCATGCCTTTGCTGGCAAGGTATATCATCCAGATCCCCCTGGTCAGGTCTATATTCTGAAGCAATGTATATATATAATTTTTGTTTATATTTTTCTTTAATTGAATTTTATAATCCATAATTTTATTCTCCTTAAACGCAAAAAACCCCTAAGTAAAACCTTACTTAGGGATTAAAGCTATCATATTTTATTAGTAAAGTTTAATTTTCAGTTTACATAATATTCAATTTTGGATACACTTCTCCCTTGTGCTCCAAAATCCCCTGTAATAGCATGCGCGTAAGCCTGATATTCAATTACTCCGGCATTAATATTTACCATTTATATCACCTGTTTGAACATTATAGGTTTATTGTAATATATTTTTCTGCCTGCTTCAAGGGTTTTTCATTTTATACAGCTTATATCTATTATAATGTAGCCCTCTGAAACTATTTATGATATAATTGCTTGGTGTTTAAAAATTTAACTAGTTAAAGGGTGGTATTAGTTTTGATCAGTACAAACAATGTAAGCCTTAGATTTGGCGGACGAAAATTATTCGACGATGTTAACATAAAGTTTACTCCAGGCAACTGTTATGGCCTTATAGGTGCCAACGGTGCTGGAAAATCCACGTTTCTTAAAATTCTTTCAGGAGATATTGAGTCAAACACAGGTGATGTGTCTATTACTCCGGGAGAAAGACTTGCGGTTCTTAAACAGGACCACTTTGAGTTCGATGAATCCCAAGTACTGGAAACCGTAATAATGGGTCACAGCAGACTTTATTCAATAATGAAAGAGAAGGAAGAGCTATATGCAAAGGAAGACTTCTCTGACGAGGATGGAATGAGAGCTTCAGAGCTGGAAGGCGAGTTTGCAGAGCTCAACGGTTGGGAAGCTGAGTCTGAAGCTGCAACACTTCTTACTGGTCTGGGTATAAAGGAAGAGTCCCATAATATAAAAATGAAGGAGCTGAACGGCTCCGATAAAGTTAAGGTGCTTCTGGCACAGGCTTTATTTGGTCATCCTCATATTCTGCTTCTGGATGAGCCGACAAACCACTTGGATATTAAATCTATAAGATGGCTTGAGAACTTCCTTTTGGATTTTGAAAATACAGTCATAGTAGTATCCCATGACAGACATTTCCTCAATAAGGTGTGCACGCACATGGCAGATATAGACTATGGCAAAATAAAGATATATGTGGGCAACTATGACTTCTGGTACCAGTCCAGCCAGCTGATGCTGCAAATGTCCAGAGACAAGAACAAGAAGACGGAAGAAAAGATGAAAGACTTGCAAGAGTTTATCATGCGATTCAGCGCCAACGCCTCAAAGTCAAAGCAGGCGACTTCCCGTAAGAAACAGCTGGAAAAACTCACTTTGGAGGATATACAGCCCTCTTCCAGAAAGTATCCCTTTGTCGGCTTCAAGCCGGACAGGGAGGCAGGCAATGAGCTTTTAACTGTAGATAATTTGTGCAAAAGTATAGACGGCAAAAATATTTTCAGCAATATCAGCTTCAGAATCAATAAGGGTGATAAGATTGCTTTCGTTGGACCTGACGGTATAGCAAAAACAACACTTTTTAAGATACTAATGGGCGAGATGGAAGCTGACAGCGGAGAATTCAAATGGGGCGTGACTACTTCACAGTCCTACTTCCCTAAAGATAACGCCGAATTCTTCAATAATGTGGATTTGAACCTTGTGGATTGGTTAAGACAATATTCTGAAGATAATGCGGAACAGAAAACAGAAACCTTTGTCAGAGGCTTCCTTGGAAGGATGCTCTTCTCTGGGGAGGAAGCACTTAAGAGTGCTAAAGTACTCTCCGGGGGTGAAAAGGTTCGCTGCATGCTTTCCAGAATGATGCTAAGCGGTGCAAATGTCCTCCTTCTGGATGAGCCAACCAACCATTTGGATCTTGAGTCCATAACAGCAGTCAACGAAGGTCTCACAAGCTTCCCAGGTACGATACTATTTGTATCCCACGACCATCAGTTCATCCAGACCATTGCCAACAGGGTAATCGAAATCACTCCTAATGGTCTTGTTGACAGACAGATGAACTATGATGAATATCTGGAAAATGACGAATTGCAGAAGCAGATTGAAGAGATGTATAAATAGAACTTCTATCTTCCATTGAAAATCCATTGAAAATTTTTAAAATTACTCTTGACTTGCGAAAATTCATGCAGTATAATGTTTAAAATTGCATAATAAATTTATCCTAAAGATGATGATTGGGACGAGTAAACCAAATTCGGTTATTAGAGATGGAAATCCACCGGCTGAAAGATTTCCTTGACTTGAAGGGTTGAAAACCGCCCAGGAGTTTCATTCTGAAATATTAGTAAGAATCGACGTTTGCTGCGTTAAAGCTTTGAGTGGGTTTATACCAACACGGGTGGAACCGCGGGAGAAATATGCTCCCGTCCCTTTCAGGGACGGGAGCTTTTTGTATTCATTAAAGAAAATTATATATACTTCAAATACGATGATTGGGAAGAGTAGACCAGGTTCGGTCATTAGAGATGGAAATCCACCGGCTGAAAGATTTCCTTGGCTTGAAGGGTTGAAAACCACCCAGGAGTTTCATTCTGAAATATTAGTAGGAATCGACGTTTGCTGCGTTAAAGCTTTAAGTAGGTTTATACCAATTCGGGTGGAACTACGGGAGAAATATGCTCTCGTCCCTTTTAGGGACGGGAGTTTTTTATATTTTTTAAAGAAAATTCTTGAAAGAGCGGTGGTAAATATGTTAGAAATCAGAGTTCCAGCAACAAGTGCAAATATGGGTCCAGGCTTTGATTGCCTTGGAGTAGCTTTAAATCTGTATAATTGTTTTCATATAGAAGAATGTGAAGACGGGTTGTATATAGATGGCTGTGAGGAGACTTATAAAAACGAAAACAACCTGGTCTTTGCTTCAATGCAAAAGTGTTTTGAAAAGATAGGATATAAGCATAGGGGAAAAGGATTAAGAATCAGCTTTAGGAGTGACATCCCCATGTCAAGAGGCCTCGGAAGCAGTGCAGCCTGCATACTGGGAGGAGTATTGGCAGCCAATGAAATAGGCAAAGGAAAGCTTTCCAAGAATGAAATTCTGGAGATTGCTTCAGAGATAGAAGGGCATCCGGATAACATTGCTCCGGCACTTTTTGGAGGAATGACAGTATCTATAAAAGATGGAAATCAGGTTTACTATGAAAAAATAAATCTGCCTCAGGGTTTGAAGTTCTGTGCTATTATACCTGACTTCAAACTGTCAACAAAGGATTCACGGGCAGTCCTTCCGGATAATATTCCATACAGAGATGGTGTCTATAATGTAGGAAGAGTATCTCTTTTAATAGCAGCTCTCTCAAATGGGAATTTCGATTTGTTGAAGCTTGCTTGCAAGGACAGACTTCATGAGGTATACAGAAGCAGCCTTATCAGTAATTATAACGAAATAGTCGAGGAATGCAACAGACTGAATAGTCTATGTGTATTTTTAAGTGGAGCAGGTCCAACCATTATGGCTGTTTTAAAAGGTGAAGATGTAACCTTCCGCAAGCGTATGGAAGCTTACTTGTTGAAACTGGGAAACAAATGGATTATAAAAGAACTGAAATCCGATACTGATGGGGCTTCCGTAAAAATTATCCGGCAAAATAAATTGCCCAGGTAGATTATATTGAATAGCAGCAATTTATAACAATCAAGGAAAACGTTTCGTACTATTGAACAAAATATAAAGGATTCAGTGCGAAACATATAGGAGGAATATCATGAAGATCATAGTGCAGAAATTTGGGGGTACTTCCGTTACTACAGAAGAAAAAAGAAATATGGCAATAGATAAGGTTATCTGTGCTGCAGAAAAGGGCTACAGCCCTGTTGTAGTAGTATCAGCAATGGGTAGGAAAGGCGACTCCTATGCTACGGATACTCTTTTATCACTGATAAATAGTAATGGCAGTACTATGGATAAACGGGAGGTTGACCTTCTGATGTGCTGCGGAGAGATCATTTCTGCAGTTGTTATGGCAGAAGCCTTTACAAAAAGAGGGTATAACGCAAGGGTTATGACAGGTGGAAATGCGGGTATAATAACAGACAATAACTTTGGTAATGCCGGTATTATTAATGTAGAGACTGAAAGAATACTAAATGTGCTTGAGCAGGGATTAATACCTATAGTCACAGGGTTCCAGGGCATGACGGAAGAAGGAGCTTATACCACCCTTGGCAGAGGAGGCAGCGATATTACAGCAACACTTCTGGGAAAAGCACTAAAAGCGGAACTTGTTGAAATATACACCGACGTGGACGGCATCATGACGGCTGATCCGAATATAGTAGCTAATGCAAAAATAATTAATGAGATAAGTTATAACGAGGTTTTCCAATTGGCAGACCAGGGGGCAAAGGTTGTCCACCCCCGCGCTGTGGAATATGCACTGTCAGGCAATATACCTTTGATTATAAAAAACACTGTCTCTGATGCTCCCGGTACGATAATTACCAACTCAAAGGGTTACGCAGATAACTCTGTTACAGGCCTTACAAGTATAATAAACAAGACTCAGGTAACTATTAACTTTCCTGATAACTGCAGCAATATGGGCAACGATATTTTTGAGCTGCTGGCCAAGAAAAACATAAATATTGATTTGGTAAATATATTGCATGGTCAGGAGATTTTTACTATAGATAGTGCAGATACAGCTGTAGTAGAGGATATTTTAAAGCAGCTGTGTACAGAGTATCGGATTATCAATAACTGCAGTAAGGTCTCCCTCATCGGAAATACACGGGGAGGTATGGCTGAGGTGATGTCTAAACTGCTAAGAACTTTGGAATGCAATAATGTAAACATACTGCAGACGTCGAATTCACATACTACCATTTGGTGCCTGATAGAAGAAGCTGATAATAAGAAAGCTTTGAACGAACTGCACAACGCTTTCTTCTGTGCAAGCTAAGCAACACTTTTCGACACTATATTTGAAAGGAATGAGTTAAAAATGAATAAGGTTAGAATAGCAATATTAGGACTTGGAAATGTAGGACAAGGAGTATGGAAAATATTAAACACAAATAAAAATGAAATTATGATGAAATGCGGGTATGAGATAGAGGTTGCCAAAATACTTGTAAGAGATGCAAGCAAACCCAGGGGCGTTGAAGTACCAAAAGAAGTAATAACAACTGACCCCAAGGATATTTTTGAGGATGACAGTATAAAAATTGTGGTTGAGCTGATGGGGGGTACTGAGCCGGCAAGGGAGTATATGCTGAGAGCTATGAAGTGCAAGAAGCATGTAGTAACTGCAAATAAGCTTGTTCTGGCAACCCAGGGAGAGGAGCTTTTTAGGATCGCGGATGAAGAGAGAGTGCTATTCTATTACGAGGCCAGTGTAGGTGGCGGTATCCCAATAATACGTGAAATAAACGAAAGTCTTACTGCAAACAAAATTGAAAAGCTCGTTGGAATAATTAACGGGACTACCAACTACATACTAAGCAAAATGACTCTGGAGAGTATGGACTTTGATGAAGCTCTGAGTGAAGCGCAGAAAAAAGGATATGCTGAAGCTGACCCCACATCGGATATAGAGGGTTTCGATGCAGCTTATAAACTGGCAATAATGGCATCTTTATCCTTTGGTACAAAGGTTGATATTGCTTCTATATACAGAGAGGGAATAAGCAATGTGAAGGCTGTTGATATTGCTTATGCAGATAAGCTCGGCTATGTTATAAAGCTATTGGCTATCGGGAAGGAAGTCGACAATAAGTTGGAGTTGAGAGTGCATCCTGCAATGGTTCCAAAAGATCATCCTATTGCAAATGTAAATGATTCTTTTAATGCCATACTTATAAAAGGCAATGCCGTAGGTGATTTGATGCTTTACGGAAGAGGGGCTGGGGCCTTACCTACAGGCAGTGCTGTAGTCGGAGATATAATATCCATTTTGAGAAACAACGTTGACTTGCCGACACTATTTATGTTGAAAAACAGCTTGACCACAAAAAAGGTTCAGAAAGCTTGTGAGAACTCATCGGGATACTATATCAGGCTCAACGTTAAAGATAAGCCCGGAGTTTTAGGGAGTATAGCCGCAGTATTCGGAAAACACAACGTAAGTATTTTTACTGTTACTCAGGATGTAAAAAATGATGAAAATGTATCTCTTGTATTTATAACTCACGAAGCTTTGGAAGGAGATGTTTTTGCAGCAGTTGAAGAGGTTAAAAAGCTCAACAAGATAAACGGACTGGAAAACATCATTCGAATAGAAAGCTTCAAATAGGCTATTTATTTTGGTTTATAGATACTAAAGGCACCTGACAATCGGTCAGATGCCTTTTTGCTATTGTCTCGCTATTTGATGGGGTCTAGTATTTCGCCTCTGGCGATTATCTTCTCTGCTATCTTTATTTTAAAATCCCTCTCACATCTTCGCACAAAGGGAACTTCCTTTTCAGTGACAATGAATATTGACGTTCCTGGCTCTCCCATCCTGCCTGTTCTTCCCGCCCTGTGCAGGTAGCCTTTGGGATCCCCCGGCAAGTCCAGATTGAATATATGGGTAACACCCTTAATGTCCAGTCCCCTGGCTGCTAAATCAGAAGCAACCAGAAGCTTTATGTCGCCTTTCCTGAAGCCTTCCAGTGCCTTCTTACGCTCTTCCTTGGAAGCACTGCCTGATATATCATAAGCGCTCAGATGATGATACTGCAGCTTGGCAGTAGCCCGTTGCAGCTCCTCTTTATTATTGACGAATATTATGGCTCTTTCAGGATTAATCGATGCTACGAGCTTTCTCAGTATCTCAATCTTATCTCTTTGCTCTGCTACCATATATATATGCTCGATACTCGAACTCATTTCCCCTTCATCCTCTATGCGGACTACCTGTGGGTCTTTCATAAGCTCCCTGGCAGTATTCAAGGTCTTTTCAGTTATTGTGGCAGAAAAGAGCATCAGCTGCCTATCACGCAAGGTCGTCTTTATGACATCCTTAACAGTGCCCAGGTTATGCTCATCCAGCAGCCTGTCTCCCTCGTCGATGACTATGGTCTTTACTGTCTGCGAGTTTATTTTTCTCCTTTTTATAAGCTCCAGCACCCTGCCTGCAGAACCTACGATTATATTGGGTTTTTCCCTGAGCTTTTCTATCTGCCTGGTGATGTTCACTTCTCCTATTATAGCGGCTGAAGTGACAGCAATTCCAGAGCCCTCAGACAGGAGTCTTATCTCTTTTTCTATCTGCATGACCAACTCATGGGTTGGTGCCAATATTATAGCCTGCATCTCCCTCTTTCCAGTATCTATCCTCTGAAAAATAGGCAGCAGGAACGCCAGTGTCTTTCCGCTCCCTGTCGGTGATTGCCCTATTATATCCTTGTTTTCCAAGGCTAATTGTATGGAATCAGCCTGTATCCCTGTGGGCTCCTCAATTCCCTGCTTTTTCAAACCCTCCACCAAACGAGGATCCAATCCCAATTTGTCAAATGTATTTATCATATATGGGCCCCCTTTGTATATAAGTTTGCTATTATATATTGAACGCGCTTTGGGTATTCCATCAGGGTATAGTGCGAATTCAATAAAATCAATGAAATATTTACGCGAAATTTGAATCAGCCATGTAAAATGTTTTTCACGAAATATATAATTCCCATTTCTGCTATTTCATAACCAACTCTACCGGACAGTGATCCGACCCCTGTACCTGAGGATGGATGTCTGCGCTGACCAGCCTGTCGGACAGCCTTTTGGAGGTACAGAAATAGTCTATGCGCCATCCTGTGTTGTTGGCTCTGGAATTAAAGCGATAGGACCACCAGGTGTATGCTCCTTGCTTGTCAGGATTGAAATAGCGATATGTATCTATAAACCCTGTTTCTAACAGTTCGGTAAATTTGTTCCTCTCCTCGTCGGTAAATCCTGCATTTCTCCTGTTGCTATTGGGGTTCTTCAAATCTATCTCCTTATGTGCTGCATTCATGTCCCCGCAGACCACTACAGGCTTCAATCTGTCCAAAGCCTTGAGGTAGCTTCTGAACTCATCCTCCCATTGCATCCTATATTCCAGCCTTGCCAGCTCCTGTTGAGAGTTGGGAGTATATACCGTAACTAAATAAAACTCTTCAAACTCCAGAGTAATTACTCTTCCTTCCTTGTCATACTCTTCTTTGTTTATTCCATAGGTGCAGCTTATAGGCTCAGCTTTGCTGAACACAGCAACTCCCGAGTAGCCTTTTTTCTCTGCATAATTCCAATACTGGTGATAACCCTCCAGCTTCAAATCTATCTGTCCCTCTTGCAGCTTGCTCTCTTGAATGCAGAAAACATCGGCATCCACTTCTTTGAAGTATTCTAAAAACCCCTTTTGGACACAAGCCCTGAGACCGTTAACATTCCATGAAATCAGCTTCATACAAATCCCTCCAGGTTATTTATCCAATGCATTATGATTATTTTAGCATTTATTGGACAACGTGACAACTTTACCTCTCCATTGACATTTTCAGTATCATAATCCTTTCATTTTCGCATAAATATAAATGATGCACCGAAGAGAACGGGTAACACGGATTTCCTGCGGAAAAACACGGAAACCCACGGAATTACACGGATAACTATTATATACTATATTGCTGCATCTATGAATTTTGATACTTACTTCATTATCGTTTATTATTTATGTTTCAGAATATTTTCCCCGCCGTGTATTCAGTGGAATTCAGTGTTTTCAGTGTTACCCGTCCTCCCCTTGAACCTCGCACCTAGCGCGGTCTTCTACTATTATGTAATGGTTTTAGTGGGAAACATATTAATAAGGAGAGTGAGCTTCTGATGAATTATAATTATTTTAACCCAAGCCTGCACATGCCAAAAAAAGGTTATATGAAGGTTACCGGGGTTGGCACAGTAAAGGCCATACCGGATACAGCCCTTGTCAACCTGGGGATTATTACTGAAAATGTCAGCCTGGAAAGAGCTCGCAGAGAAAATGCAATAAAATCAACTGCCGTTGTGAATATGTTAAATAGCATGGGCATCAATAATAACCAGATTAGTACAGGGTCCTTTACTATTGAGCCCCTATATGATTTTGTTGAAGGAAGGCAAATCTTTAAGGGATTTCGAGTTTCTAATATTTTGTCAGTAACTGTAACAGAGATTGCAAATATAGGGGAGGTTATTGACAGAGCTACAACTACAGGAGTTAACCGTGTAGACAATATAGCCTTTACTATGGCAGATCCAGCAGATTATTACGATAAAGCCTTGAATCTGGCAATTGAAAATGCTCTTCATAAAGGGTCTGAAATTGGTAATGCCCTGGATGTTGAAATTGATGAAGTCCCATACAGAATAATAGAAAAGAGCGTAGGAGCACCCACTTACGATACCTCTGTGGCAAAGCTTTCCGCACCGGCTACACCTGTGCTGCCCGGTCAAATAGAAATCACCTCAGTAATTTTGGTTATACTTGGATATAAATGATAATACTACATCCCTACCCATTAAATTCAAGCATTTTTTTCTGCAAAGTTAAGATAATAATACTATAAGTCAAATAAAGATTTTATGGAGGTACGATTATATGCCAGGGAAAAATGCAAAGCAACAAGTTCAGGATGTTTTCAGCCAGCTTAGCAATGTGAAGAGTACATTAACTCAAGCCCTTAATTCCGCTGAAAAACCCGAAAACAAGCAGCAGATTCAAAACAGCTTGAATGCTGTGGATAATGCAATTAATACAACAAGCACTGCACTTACAAATTATAAAGACTAATTAGCAAAGGAGAGGTTTACCGCCTCTCCTTTTTTATAAAACTGCTTTCGTTCTGCATATTGACTTCGAACATACGTTCGTATATAATATATCCATAAATTAAAAATGGAGGTATAATATGGAAAGTATAATAGCCTGTTGTGGAATCGAATGCAGTAAGTGTGATGCATACGTCGCAACAAAGAACAACGATGATGGTTTAAGGAAAAGCACTGCAGAAAACTGGAGCAAAATGTTCAATGCCAATCTGGAGGCAAAGGATATAAATTGTCTTGGATGCGGCTCAGAGGTGCTGTTCTCCCACTGTCTAGAGTGTGACGTAAGGAAATGTAATAACGACAAAGCACAGGAAAACTGCAGCAAATGCAATGATTATGCCTGCGACAGAATTGATGGCTTCTTCAAAATGGTCCCCGAAGCAAAAAATGTGCTCGATAGCTTGAGACAGAACAAGTAGCGCAAATGTTAAAAACCAAGTGCCTAAGCAGGCACTTGGTTTTTATTTATTCTTTGCAATTTTTTCAGCCAAATCATTGAGGTAAACCCATCGCTCCATCTTTTCCTCCAATTGGCTCTCCAATACTGCCTTTTCATCCATAAGCTGCTGAAGCAGCATATAGTCACTGTAGGCATCAGCAAGCCGCTTTGCTGTCTCTTGGACCTTCTGCTCCAAAAGAGCAATGACATTATCAATTTCCTCATATTCCTTTTGTTCCTTATATGAAAATTTCGCTGGCCGTTCCCTATCTCTTGCGCTGTCATTCCTTGTGTCTGTCTCTTTATCCTTTTCCTTTATCCTCTGACCGATGCTGTCGCTTATTCCTTCCAAAGCACCGCTTTCTTTGATGTCCGTATAATTTCCGGTATACTGCATTATCCTGCCCTTGCCTTCAAAAACAAATATCTTATCTGCTGTCTTGTCCAGGAAATACCGGTCATGGGATACTGAGATAACTGCCCCGGGAAAGCTTTCAATATAATCCTCCAATATGGTCAGCGTTTCTATATCAAGGTCATTGGTGGGCTCATCCAACAGCAGTACATTAGGTGCTTCCATAAGCACTCTGAGCAGGTGCAGCCTTCTTTTCTCCCCGCCGGAAAGCTTTGATAAAGGTGTCCACTGTGCAGCAGACGGAAATAAGAACCTCTCCAGCATCTGAGAAGCGGTTATTTTTTCTCCTTCTGCCGTCTCCAGATACTCTGCCCCTTCTTTAATATACTCAATGACCCTCTTATTGTCTTCCATATGATAAAAGTCCTGTGAGAATACACCGATTTTGACAGTCTCCCCTACTTCTACGATTCCGGAATCCGGTTCTATTATTCCGGCTATGATATTCATCAAGGTAGTTTTACCGCTCCCGTTAGCCCCTATGATGCCTACCCTGTCATTACGCAGTACAATGTAGCTGAAATCCTCAATCACTTTATTTTCACCGTAGCTTTTACTTATATGTGACAGCTCAATTATCTTTCTACCCAGCCTGCTGCTGCCCACGGATATCTCCAGCTTTTCCTCCGACATATCAGCCCCTTGACTGCTTAACTTCTCGAACCTTTCTATTCTTGACTTCTGTTTTGTAGTACGTGCTTTGGCACCCCGGCTTATCCATGCCAGCTCTTTCTTGAATAGAGTCTGCCTTTTTCGCTCACTGGAGGTTTCACGTTCTTCTCTTTCTATTTTCTTCTCAATGAAGTTATTGTAGTTGCCTTTGTATAGATAGAGCTTGCCTTTATCCAGCTCCGCAATTTCATTCACTATCCTGTCCAGGAAATACCTGTCGTGGGTAATCATCAGGAGAGCGCCCTTCCTTTTGCTCAGATATTCCTCCAGCCAGTCTATTGTCCTGTTATCAAGATGATTGGTTGGCTCATCCAATATAAGCAGCTCTGAAGGATTTATCAAAGCTGCTGCCAAGGCTACCCTTTTTTTCTGACCCCCGGATAAAACTGCAATTTTCTCTTGAAAATCGGTAATGCCAAGCTTGGTTAATACACCCTTTGCCTCGCTCTCCAAGCTCCAGCCATTCATCCTGTCCATCTCACTGTTGAGCTTTAAGAGCTTCTCACTATTAGCCTCGGGATCCTGCAAAGCTGTCTCGTATTCCCTGACCAGCTTCATTGTCGGAGAATCACCCTTAAAAACCTGCTCCAGCACCGTGGCCTCAGGATCAAAGTATGGACTCTGGGATAAATATTCAATAGAAACAGAGCTTCCTCTGATAATTCTTCCTGCCTCAGGCTTTTCAATTCCTGCGATTATCTTGAGAAAGGTGCTTTTCCCTACTCCATTTACTCCTACAATGCCGATTTTATCCCCATCATTTATTCCGAGGCTTATTTCATCAAGAAGTATTTTTTCACTATAGCTTTTAGTTATATTTTCTATACTTATAAGGCTTATCAAATATTAAACTCCCAGCTCATCGCCATACATATCTACTCTCATACTCAGTATGTCTGCCAGACCTACGAACTCACAGCCCACAGAGTATCCGCCCTCAATCTTATCCATACGTACTATTTTTAATACAGCATAGAAATACTTATCCGAAGTCAACTGAATCTTTGCATCAAAATAGTAGTCCAGTGGCAATTCATGCTCGCAAATGAAGCCTATACCTGACTTTGATATATTATTGACCTTGATGCTTTCATTTATGTTGGGAATTAGTTCATAGTCCTGCTTAAAAAGCGAAGAAATAGTAAGCTCCAGCTTTAGGGGGAGTCTATTGTGTTTTCTTCTGTCTTCCATAGTATATTTTCCCTCCTTCATTTACTTGGGATAATTATATCATATTTCCTCTTGTTTTCTAATTACAATCTATAAAACTCTTCAAAGCTCCTTGTCACATAAGTGTGGTCAAGCACTCCTCCCAGCTCCCTCACTGAATGCATTGCCAGTACGGGTGTCCCCATGTCTACACTTCTCATGTGGAGGTGCGACGATGAAATGGGTCCAATAGTACTGCCTCCCGGTTCATCTGAGCGGTTTACGAACCACTGTACGGGCACATCGGCTTTGGAGCAGATCCTTGCATATGCAGCTGAAGAGTTGCTGTCGGTAGTGTAGCGCATATTTGCACTTATTTTGATTACCGGTCCTTTATTGATCAATGGTCTGTTCTGAGGGTCATGCTTTTCTCCTACATTTGGATGAACGGCATGGGCCAAATCTGCAGAAATCATAAAGGATTTTGAGACAGCTCTGAAAAAGTCTTCCCTATCTCCTCCCATTGACAACACTATTCTCTCAAGTATGCTCGAAAGCAGCTGTGAGTCCGCCCCCTGCTTACTGGTGCTTCCCACCTCTTCATTGTCAAAGCACACCATGACATTTGTGCTCTTGGAAGCAGCTGTCCTTGTGATTGCTGTTATCCCTGCGTGCACCATGGCAAGATCGTCAAGCCTTGCAGAGGATATGAATTCATCATTAAGCCCCATTATTGTCCCCTTCTCAAATTCATACAGGAACAAATCAAAGTCAATTATATCAGAGGGTTCAACACTTATTTCCCTCGCAACGGCATTCAAAAGGTAATTGCCTTTTTCCAGCTTTTCGTGTATAAGTGACATCAGTGGCAGCATATCCTTCTGCTTGTTAAGCTCCACTCCGGTGTTTACATTTCGGTTCATATGTATTGCCAGGTTCGGTATTATCAGAATCGGCTTCTTAATGTTCACAAGCTTGGTCATGGGGTTAAAAAGGTCATCTCCCTTTACTGTAACCCTCCCCGCCACTGACAGCGGTCTGTCCAGCCATGTGTTAAGTATCGGTCCCCCATAGGTTTCGGTATCCAATTTGATGTAGTGGTTCTCTGCTGTCATCTCTGCAGCCGGTTTTATCCTGAAGGTAGGAGAATCAGTGTGTGCGCCGATTATCTTAAAGCCATCCTCTTGGACCTCTCCCATGCCTACCACAAATGCAGCCAATGCGGAGTTATTTTTTGTCATATAGTATTTTCCGCCCTTTTGAAGCTTCCAGCGGTCCTCCTCCTTGAGCTCTGCAAAGCCATGGTTCTCCAGCATTCTTTGGGTAATGTCAACTGCATGGAAAACAGTCGGGCTGTCATATATGAAGTCTATTAGCTCCTTTGCAAAATCCAATTCTTTACTCATTTGCTTCCCCCCAATTCATAGTCATAATGATAATCTAAGTATACACCAATTCCAAAGTATCGACAAATCTCGCCGAAGCAGGCGATAGCGGTATGCTCTTCACCCATCTGCATTATAATATTGAAGTTTTTCCATTTTTTAGCTTTACTTGACAATGACTTTACATCATAATATATTCAGAAACATTTTTGTGCAACATAACGTTATTATTCAGCTAATACTTTATTGAATGAGGGGATACTATGGAAAAAAAGAAATTTAATTTCCAGCAATACTTGATTAACGTATTAAACTTCATGGCCCAAGGCCTTTTCTCATCTCTTATTATAGGTCTAATACTAAAGCAGGTAGGAGAAAAACTGGGAATTCCTTTACTCGTAGAATTCGGAAAAATCGCTCAGTTCATGATGGGTCCGGCTATCGGAGCAGCAGTAGCTTATGGTGTAAAAGCCCCTGTTTTATCCATTTTCTCTTCTCTTGTCACCGGATCACTCGGAGCACAAACCCTATTGCTCACTGCGGCAGGTACATATGCTATAAAGGTAGGTGAACCGGTAGGAGCTTTATTTGCTGCTCTTGTAGGTGCAGAAGTAGGAAAGCTGGTAAATGGGAAAACCAAGCTCAATATCATTCTGGTTCCTGCTGCTACAATTATTGCAGGAGGACTCACCAGTATCTTTGTAAGTCCTTTCATGGCCTCTTTGATGACAGCCTTGGGGCAGATGGTGAACTATGCTACAGAGCTGCAGCCTATTCCTATGGGGATATTAGTCTCAACTATAATGGGTATGGTATTGACCCTTCCAATAAGCAGTGCCGCCCTGGCAATTGCTTTGAAGCTTGACGGCCTTGCTGCAGGAGCCGCTACTGTAGGCTGCTGTGCTCAGATGATAGGCTTTGCTGTTGCCAGCTACAGGGAAAACAAGCTTGGGGGACTGGTTGCCCAAGGTCTTGGAACTTCTATGCTTCAGGTCCCCAATATTGTAAAGAATCCTTTGATATGGGTACCGCCTACTATAGCAAGTGCTTTACTGGGGCCTGTGGCCTCCGCGGTATTTAAAATGAGAAATAATTCCGTAGGTGCAGGTATGGGTACCAGCGGACTAGTCGGACAGTTTGCCACTGTAGAAACTATGGGAGCAGCTTCGCTGCCTTTGATCCTTGTGCTTCATTTCCTTGCACCCGCAGTGATAACCCTGATTGTGTCTGAATACATGCGTAAAAAGGGTTGGATTAAGTTTGGAGATATGAAGCTTGACGTGTAACAAAAAAGGTCTATTCTAAATAGACCTTTTTTGTATAATCCACATTTCCCGCTGCACGTGCCTGTTTTTTTATCATTTGGTTCATAAGGACCACTAGTGGCCAATACATAACCTTTGGGACTTTCATAGTTATCATTTCTTGGGAACGTACATCTATCTTTTCTCCCTTAAGGATGTTTTCTAAGGCACCCTTGAAGCCTGAGGTAATTTTCTCTCCCTTTTTACCTATGTCCTCCAGTAAGGCCCCATTTATCATCGGGCCTCCTCCATAAGCCAAGCCACCCAGCCAATTCATTCCTGTATCTTCAGCAAAGAACCTGCAAGCATCAATAAGCGGCTCAATACGGGTTATATCCGGAAAGCCGCATTGACCTACTGCAAAGAAAGCCTTGCCCTTTAGCTCATTGGCGCACTCATCAGCAAGCTTCTCCAAGAGCCATATGTCCTGGTAAGGAAGTGTATCTGCATATATGGGTGCTGACATGGCTATAATATCACTTTGTACAATTAACCCGCTTAATTGTTCTATTTTTTCCTTACCGTCATAATAATCAATAGCATGTATTATCTCTGCCTCATTTCCACTGCTCTCTACAAGCAGCTTTATTGTCCTTGCGAAGCTGTATGATGTCCCATTTTTCCTTGGGCTTCCGTTTATTAGAAGTAGTTTTTTTCCACTCATCGCTAACACACTCCCTCTAGCAAATTATCAATATCCTGCTTTATCTTCTCTGTATCCACTGAGGAATTCAGCACAATTGCTTTATGCTCGCTCTGCATGTTTAATCCATTGTTCTCCACCAATCGTTTGAAGCTTTTCTCCCGATCCTCTGAAGCTGCTCCCTGTACTCCGATTCCTATAAGTATTTTACTGCCATAACGTGCAGGATGCACCATATGACCATTCTTTACCTTATATGATGGAAGGGCCATTTGCGCAAATTTATCTACAGCTTTCTTAAGGGTGGAAGAATAACCCCCGAAGGTCACCGGTGACAGCATTATGATGGCACTGCTATTTGCTAATTTATGCAATATCTCGTGCATGTCATCCTTAAATATACATTTGCCCGGGGATTTAAAAGCACAGGCACCGCAAGACCTGCAGGGCAGGATTTTCATATCCCTAAGCTCAAAGTATGAAAATTCCTCGCCTCTTTGCACCATTTTTTCTTTCAGGCTGTCTGAAATGCTGTTCTTGCCTTCCATTGCGTCCAATATTACTATTGTCATGATAACCCTCCTGGTTTTAATTTAATAAAACATTCCTTTATTTGTCCAATCGATCAAGCATAGCTTCATCGCTGACAGGCAGTGCCTGGAAGGGACATTATTTCAATGCGTTTTCTATAGATTTCAGATAAGCCTTGCTGGTAACTGTTGAGCCTGATACAGCATCAATATTCGGGCTTTGCTTCTCCAATACCTTCTCCACCAGCTCTGCCGTAACCTCCGGCTTCGGAAATAAAACATCCTTCACTATCTCAACCCCTGTAATCTTATGGTCTTTAACTGTCACATTCACTACATTGGTCCACCTTCCGCCTTCGTATGCTCCACTGTAAGCTCCATCACTAAGTCTGGATAAATCCACATTATTGATTTCCAAGGCTTCCCCAGCTTCGACTCCTCTGCTGATGAAGAATATTCCTCCCCCCAAAACCAATATAAAAAGTATGAATACTGACAGCACAATCTTTAATAATAATTTCATTTAATACACCCTCCTGCTAACTATATCAACTAGTTGATTTTCCCATTTTCTCTATCTTCTCAAATAATTTGCCAAAGCCTTTGAATACCACATCAATTTCCTCTGCACTGAAATCCTTGAAAAGATTTTCTACATATTCATCATCCTGCTTCTGTCTTTTCGCCCAAAAAATCTTACTTCTTTCTGTCAGCTTAAGTCTCAAGGCCCTGGCATCCTGCTCATCCTTCTGTATAGTCAGGAAACCTTTTTCAGCAAGCTTCAGAGCAAGCTGCTTCACGTTCTGGCGAGAGCTGCCCATGAGTTCTGCTACCTCACTTAATGTCGGGGGGTTATCACCGAACTGTGATATCATTATACTTAAAAACCATTGTTTTGTAGTCATGTCGTCTTTTCCAAGATAATGGTCCCCTATGACCTGCAGCCTGTTTGCAATTAAGAAAATACTGCCGAATATGTACTTTTGCTTATCTATAGTGTCCATTCCAAAAACACCTCCAAAGAGTACTTTTACATATACGTAATGTATTACCTATATAAGTAATATATTACGTATATGTAAATATGTCAATAGTTTTTTAAAAAATATCAGCCATATAGATTTACTATATGGCCGTGGTTGAATTAAATCTTTATGTACTACGGAATCTTACCTTCTTAACAGTATGTACTTTTCCTTTAATGCTTGTATCCTGAAGCTCCTTAACTATATAATCCGCATCCTTGCCGAATACCTCCACATAGGAGCAGGTATCCTGCACGTCAATTATTCCTATATCCTCCGGATTAATTCCCTTGATATTCGATATCGCTCCCAGTATGTCACCAGGCCTCATCCTCTTGGTTTTACCCGCATTTATACGTATTTTTGTAATCTCCCTATTCAGTGCTTCTGCTTTGCTTTTTTTGGCTTTAGGCTTGGCTTTTATCTTATCCTCGAAAGCCCCTCTGCCCTTTTGGACCTCAGCATCTGTAGGCAGCTCCCTGCGTGGAATCTTATACTGCACATATTCTTCAATATCCTGCAGAAATCTCAGTTCCCGAGGTGATGCAAGAGTAATGGCTACCCCCTTGTTTTCCACACGTCCTGTTCTTCCTATCCTGTGGACATAGCTTTCATTTTCCATAGGAACGTCATAGTTTACAACATGGGTGACATCATCTATATGAATCCCTCTAGCCGCAACATCTGTTGCAACCAGAAAATGAAACTCACCCCTCTTGAAGCTCTGGACAACGCTTAGTCTTTGGTCTTGTTCCATTCCTCCATGCAAGCCCTCACAGAAGAATCTCTCTGACTTCATTTTCCCCAGCAGGCTATCTACCTTCTCCCTGGTATTGCAGAATAAAATACAGCTTTCAGGTTTTTCTGTGTAGATTATTTTCTTTAGAAGGCTGAATTTATTGTCTTCCTCTATCTCATAGCAGTATTGCTGTATTTTTTCTGTGGTCGATACTTTAGATGCTACCTCCACCTTTTGAGGCTTCCTCATGTATTTATTGCATACTTCTTGAATCAAGTCCGGCATTGTTGCTGAGAACAGCATGGTTACCCTATTTTGAGGAAGCAGCTTTATTATCGCCTCTACCTGGTCTATAAAACCCATATCAAGCATCTTGTCAGCTTCATCAATAACCAGGTATTTTATTTCCTCAAGATTAAGATTCTGGCGCTCGATATGGTCAAAGGTCCTCCCTGGAGTGCCTACAACCACATGCACTCTCTGCCTTAGCTCCCTCTTTTGCAATTCCATAGGCTGCTTGCCGAATACCGCGGCGCACCTTATTCTCCTGAACCTGCCCAAATGTGAAAAGTCCTCTTTTACCTGTACAGCCAGTTCCCTCGTGGGAGTGAGTACCAGAACCTGGGGATATCTTTTCTCAAGCTCCAGCCTTTCGCATATGGGTATTGCAAAAGCAGCTGTCTTGCCGCTTCCTGTCTGCGACTTCACTATGATGTCTGCATTTTTAAACACCATGGGTATGACCTTCTCCTGAACCTCTGTCGGTTTGTCATATCCGAGCTTTTTCAAAGCCTTCAGGGTTTCGTTGCTTAAGCCGTAATGCTCAAAATCCTTATTGGTTGTCATGCGTAATCTCCTAGTTCTCTGATTATTTTATTCTAGTCTATATCAAATGCTTTTAATCTATTCTCGCTGCTTAAATACACAGAAAAGCCACCAGTACATAATTGTACCGATGGCCACAATAACTTTATTAGTACCTTGATATAATCGCCAAATGCTCCGGTGATACTTCAGGACACACCGTCAATATGCTGTCTATTACATAGTCAATGTTCTCTTCATCTATTTTCTTACCTTTAATATCTCCTTCAAGCATCAGTTCCTCGCTGTTTAGAGAATTATAAATGTTGCTCACCATGGGGACTTGTATAATATCCTCATTTTCCAGACAGCATTCTGAAAAGTACAGTATTCCCTCGTGAACTATCAATTGCCCAAAAGCATATTCCTTTTGTTTTGCAGTTGTACTATCTTGGGAATTGCAATTATATTTGGTGTGCTCTACATGTTTCAGATCAAGAATAAAGCTTTCGTCCTTCCTGGTCAAAACACATCTTGCTCCCAACTCAAGCAGCTTCTGCTTTATATGTTTGGAAAATTCTCCCCCAAACTCAGTAATAAACTGCTTCATTGATATTGTTCTTTTCATTCGATAAATCTTCTTCAATTCCAATATTCTCCTTTTTACAGTACTTCCTTACGCCCTTCAATCCATGATACATCACAAAGCTGTATCTTCGGGGCGCTAATAGAATAAAACCACCCCTAAGAGGTGGCATATATGTGCATATGCGTGCTAAATAGCTGCACAGCTCTATAGCTATTATTATTATACCACAATGGCAAAAAATAATCCGTTTTTTCTTAATTTTGCTAAAACTTATAGAATAAGGCGTTTTATTTAAATTATGCTGTCTTCCCAGCCGTCCGGGTGATCAATCCCAAGCAGAGTTGTGATAGTCGAAGCAATATTGGCAAGTCCGAAGCTTCCTGACTTGAATTCGTGTCTTTGCACCTTATCATAGATTATAAACGGGACCGGATTAAGTGTATGGCTTGTTTTTGCTTTGGCTGTGCCCCCCTTGGCCTTTTCATACATCTCATCCGCATTTCCGTGATCCGCTGTGATAACTAGTATAGCTTCTGTTTCATCAGCTGCCTTAATAACTCTTGCAAGACACAGGTCAAGAGCTTCTACTGCTATTTTAGTAGCGGCAAAGCTGCCGGTATGCCCGACCATATCACCATTAGGATAGTTGGCTCTTAAGAAGTCATATTTTCCGGACTTTATGGCATCAATAAGCTTGTCAGTCACTTCTGCGGCTTTCATCCAAGGACGTTCATCAAAGGATACCCTGTCTGAAGGCACTTCCTCAAAAATCTCAAGCTTTTCACTGAACTTCTCACTTCTGTTGCCATTCCAGAAATATGTCACATGCCCGAATTTCTGTGTCTCAGAAATAGCATACTGCCTGATGCTGTGCTTAACTAAATGCTCTGATAATGTGTTTTTTATATCCGGAGGTGTGACAAGAAAGTTCTCAGGCAGCTTCAAGTCACCATCATACTGAAGCATTCCACAGAACACAACCTTTGGGCGTGCTTCCCTATCAAACTTGTCAAAGTGTTCATAATCAAAGGCCATGCTGATTTCGATTGCTCTGTCACCTCTGAAATTGAAGAGAATAACACTGTCTCTATCATTAATAGTACCTACCGGATTGCTCTTTTCTGCTATGACAAAAGGCGGTAAATCCTGGTCTATGACTCCCGGCAGCTCCTCTCTGAAAGTGGATATCGCATCACTGGCAGAAGCAAACTGTCTTCCCTTGCCCAATACATGGGTATCCCAGCCAAGCTTCACCATATCCCAATTTGCTTCATACCTATCCATTGTGATCTTCATTCTGCCGCCGCCGCTTGCTATTCTTCCATCAAAGCTGCTGTCATTCAGCTCCTTTAATACCTTCTCAAGCTGGTCCACATAGTCCAATGCCGATGTAGCCAAGACATCTCTTCCATCCAGCAATACGTGAACTCGGACTCTTGTTACATTATCATTCTTCGCTCTAATTATCATTGATTTAAGATGTGCGATATTTGAGTGTACATTGCCATCTGACAGGAGACCGATAAAATGCAGCACAGAGCTGTTCTCTGTGCAATTATCCACTACCTTGCGCCATGTATCCGAGCTGTACATCTTTCCATTTCCTATTGATTCATTCACCAGCATGGCACCCTGGCTGTAAACCTGTCCGCAGCCCAAAGCATTATGTCCCACCTCAGAGTTGCCCATGTCCTCATCAGAAGGCAGACCAACGGCTATTCCGTGGGCCTTTATTGCAGTATATGGACTGTGTTCCATCAGCATATCAAGAGTAGGTGTATTAGCAGCCTTTACCGCATTACCGTACTCATCCTCATTTATTCCTATGCCATCCATTACAATTAATACAACCGGTCTTTTTTCCATTTAATTCACTCCGTCCTTTTCCCTTATGCCGGGACAGTTTATGACTACCCGGTACACTAAACTTACGGTAATTATATTCATTTTTTCATACTCTGTCAATAAAATGCACTGGATGGCACCGTTCTCAAAATGAAATCAATCGTATGCTATTCGTGCCTCTTCTTCAGGTAAAATTAGCTTGAGCCTCTTTTGCCAAGCTTCATCCTTCCAAGTTCCAAGCTTTTGATGTGTAACATAATATTTCTGTGGAATAGGATGTGTACCAATTACCACATCTATTCCAAATTTTTCTCTGATGAAATCACTGAAATAATCAATGCGCGAACAAGGAGGGTATCCAACTACCAAACCCGTTGCAAGGTGTATTACCTGAGCACCGTTTTTTTTCATTTCCTGAGGAGCACTTTCGACATTACCCCCTGGACAGCCCAGGCAGGAAGTATAGCCCACAAGCTCTACCTCTTTCCCTTCATAAATGCTGAACGCGCCTTCCCTATTCTTAAGGGCTCTTAAGCATTTTCCGCCTGCACAGCTGCTGTACCTGTTGCAAATCATAATACCTATCTTTGTGACCTCGCTCATTGTTCTCCCTCCATTTATATTATATTGCCTTATTATACCCCAAACCAATACGATGTGGCAATATATGGAACACAGAGTAATAAGTGCCAGGAATCTGATTTATGTGTTATGATAAATATATACATAAGAAAGGGGATTTGTTTATGAATCTTATAAAAATAGGGGATCCTGCACCGGACTTCTCGTTGAAGGATAACCGAGAACAGATAATTCGCTTGTCAGATTTTAAAGGAAAAAAAGTATTGTTGTCATGGCATCCACTAGCTTGGACAGCAGTTTGCACTGACCAAATGAGATCTCTGGAAGTGAACTTGGAAAAGTTCAATAGCCTCAACACTGTTCCCCTTGGACTCAGCGTTGATCCTGTACCCAGCAAAAAAGCATGGGGTACAGTACTCGCTATTAATAATGTGAGTCTCCCTTCTGACTTCTGGCCTCATGGGAAAGCAGCACAGGACTACGGCATTTTTATAGAGAAATTAGGAATATCAGAGCGAGCAAATATCATTATTGATGAAAATGGCATAGTTAAATGGGTCAAGGTATATCCTATAAAGCAGCTGCCTGATATTAATGAAGTCTTACAGGTTTTGTCCAGCATATAAAGGGTTTGTTTGTTACATATTAATTATAGTAGTACAGCAAGTATTATTGGAGGAAGCAATATGAAGAAAGCAAAAGCAGTAATCTATGATGCGCACAAGGATTATGATGTTTTAATTGACACAGACCTTCTGAATATGAAAATACGAATTTTTGATGAAAGCTTTTCAGAGACAGGCACGGCATTATATGAAGGCAGTGTCGGCAAATTTATTAAGGAAAGAATACCTTCGGATTACCTGGTTGAACTTCTTACAGAACTACGACATAAGGATAAGCTGTCTTATCGTTTAAGCGGCGGAGAAAACTTCATCGAAAGAATTCGATAAAGAAAATGCCTGACACCTAAGATTTTAGATGCCAGGCATTTTTTATTAATCTTTGCTGCTGATATAATGCAGCACTAGCTTCACTATTTCTTTTACTTTATTACCATCAACAGCTTCAATAGTGTCATGAGGGGAATGGTAGCCGTACCTGAAATCCAGATTTGCAAGACATATCGAAGGGACACCATAACTGTCAAAGTATACATGATCACTTCCATCGTCATAGCCTGCTTCATAGCTTATAGCCTGTTCATCTGCAATTGCCGCAAAATCATCCCTCAAACTAGTATCACTTTTCTTTGAAGCTAAGGCAATTGTAAGAGGTACATTTGCAGCAGCGCCAACCATATCCAGATTAATCATTACAGCTTTTTGGAGCGGGATTACCGGATTTTTGCAATAGTAGAGGGCTCCATTAAGACCACTCTCCTCGCCATTGAAAGCAATGAACAGAATTGATTTCTTCAGTTCTATTTTGTTTTCTTTTATAACCCTTGCAAGCTCCATCATAGCTGCTGTGCCCGACGCGTTGTCCAATGCCCCGGGGTTGTAAGTGCCATTCATGTTGTCACCAATATGGTCAAAGTGTGCACCGATAATAATGCAATCATCTTTCAATTCTGGATCACTTCCGGGTATCAAGCCTAGTACATTGGTTACGACGGTGTTGGTATTAAGCTCGGATTTGCAGCTGAAATACAGCTTATCACCTGCTTTTGCCGCCTCTACCAGCTGGGTAAAGGTATCACTGTCCACGAAAGCGAAAGGTTTGTAGGGCTTTGATATCATCCATGACCCAGAGAGAGGCCTTACTTTAAGATAACTATACCCTAGCTTGTTCGCGGATAAATCAAACTCACTTATAACAGCCTTGGCGCCAAACCTTTCTGCAAAATCCGCCGGTTTATTCTGGCTGCCAAGAAGCTCGTAGAATTCCCATGGTATAAGAATGACTTTCCCCTTCAATTCCTCATTGCTTTCGCTCAGCATTTCAGAGCTTTCGAGCAGATACAAGGATGCTTCCATATCAATTGCATTTGTTTCATTGGACAATCTGCGGAGCACAAAGTCCTCCGCATGATTAAAATCTTTAATGATTTTGCCTGCTTTATCTATTATTTGCAGCACCGGCTTATCTGATAGTATGACCGAAGGCTGGGTATATGCCTGCATGTAGTTGTCCAGCCCTTGTGGATTTTCAAGGCCTATAGTTTTGAAATACTCCGCAATATATTGGGCGGTCATCCGGTTCTCTTTAGTTCCAGCCAACCTTCCCCTATATTGTTCAGAGGCAAGTTCCTTTACTATTCTCATTATATTCTCTTCTTTGATGTTCTCTTGTTCCAAGCTTACTGCAGCAGTGTGAGTAGAACCTGCTTCATTACTAGCTGCTTTTGTATTCTTCTGTGTACACCCCACCAGCATAGTGCAAATCAATAATAAAGTTATTATACAGCCGATAAGTTCCTCAACCCTATTATGCAAGTTAACCCCTCCATATTATATAATCAATCTGGTTAAATATTATCATATATTGCATAAACTGTATATTCATCTCATATTTTCAAACATATACAATAATAATATAAAACCATATGAGTCTATATGAAACATCCCATACTACTATTGAACAGACAAGGTCTCTCATTTGAAGTTATTTTTTAGGCTTTTCATGAAATATAGCAGGCTATTCTCTGCACCCGGCACATTATTCTATTGTCCTAAAATATTATCAAGGTTTTCCACCATATCATCAATTCCATTCTCTTTGATGATCAGCCCAGGATAGAATCTTAGAAGATTCCCCATCGTTCTATATCCCACCAGGAAACCCCTTTCAAAGAGCTTACGGTGCACTGAAGACAGTGAAAAATGATTATCTTCATTGAATTCTACTGCCAGCATCAGCCCCCGCCCCCGTACTTCCCTGATACAATTATGCCGCTTAGCGAGCTGTTGCAGCTTACCGTTGAACCTGGCGCCTACTTCAGCACTTCTACCAATGAGATCTTCTTCCTTTATTACTTTCATCACTTCCATGGTTACGGCACAGCCCAGCGCATCATTCTGATGGGATTGCGCATACCTAAATCCACCGCTTTCCAGCCTATCAGCAATATCAGCTCTCATAGCAACCGCACTTACCGGATATCCGTTACCCATGGATTTCCCCATTGCAACAATATCAGGCTAAAGCTCATAATGCTCATAGCCGAACCATGCCCCGGTACGTCCAAACCCAGTAGTGATTTCGTTTGCCATAATCAGTCCATGATGCTGCCTGACAGTGCTTTCCAGCCTCTTAACCAGCTTCTTTGGGGGCAGCTTTACTTGACCTGATGTATTCCCCGGTTCAAATACCAGCCCTCCGATTCGCTCAAAGGGTACTTCTTTAAAGCAGCAGCAGTCAGAGCTGCATTCGTCTAATTCACAACCTTCACACCTGCCCCAATCAAAAAAATACCATTCTTCAAGACTTCTCCTGCCTGCAGAGCCATATGCAGCCAAATAGGAGCCTGATAAGGAGAGGAGCAGCTGCTGCTGTGCCAAACGCCTGATACTCTGTACTCCAAACTCGACGGCCTCACTCCCGGAGCTTAGAAAGATACATTTGCCCTCTGATATCTGAACTGTTTCAAGAACTCTTGCAGCGGCTTCTTCCACTATCGGACTCTTGTACTGATAACCCAGATGCATGATTTTTTCTATTTGACTGCTCATTGCCAGATTGATCCGCGGATGGCTGTGACCTAGTGCAGTGCACCAGACTCCTGCTTCAAAATCAATATATTTCCTATCCTGGTCATCGTACAAGCAGTCTCCCTGTCCTCTAACGATATTTTTTTGCAAAGTGTACCGGTACGATTTTTGATTTGAATCCATTGCAAGTGATAGGCTTTCAAATTTGGTGCTCGTCACCATAATATATTTGAATAACTGACTATACAAATTCAGAGAATAACTAATGTCCTGCTCAAAAATATCAAGACAAAACCAAGGAGGAAGTATGCATACTATTCTTGAAACGTCCATAAGAACTGTGATTGGTTTTACAGTACTGTTCATTTTGACACGATTACTTGGCAAGAAACAATTAGGACAGTTAACTTTTTTTACGTATATTACAGGCATCGCTATGGGAAATATCGCTGGCGACATGGTGGTGCATAGAGATATAAAGCTGATTGACGGGGTGGCTGGTCTTATAATATGGGCCTTCTCAACATATCTCCTTGAGCTTGCCAGCTTAAAATCATCAAAAGCCAGGGTATTGCTTGATGGGGAGCCTTCAATAGTTATCAAAAAAGGAGTTATCATGCAAAAGGAATTGGCTGCACAAAGATTGAATATGGATGATCTTACAATGCTGCTTCGAATCAACGATATATTCTCTATCCGGGATATTGATTACGCAATATTAGAACCAAATGGCCAGTTAAGCGTATTGAAAAAATCTGCACTTGAATCTGTTACAAAAAAAGATATGAAGATTAAACCGGATAATCGAATCTATCTGCCTATAGAAATTATTGTTGATGGAAGGTTAGTCAGAAAAAATCTAAAGGAACTGAATCTCAATAATGAATGGGTAGCCCAGCAGCTAAAGCAAGCAGGAATAAATTCTGTCGAGGAGGTTTTTTTTGCTGAGTTGCAGAGTGACGGAAGCCTCTATATAAATAAAAAAAGAGCCCGCAAATAGCTCTTTCCCAAATACGTCTTCCTTTAATCAGACAACCTTCATCCTTGTGGAAGTAATTTTACCCTCTATTCTATTAAGATTCTTGACTTTTAAAGTTGGATCAGTTACACCACATTGATTCATAATGTCTTCAAGTATTTTGAATTCCTTCCTCTTAATTACGACTTCGACTTTGTATCTTCTATCTCCGTTATTTCCTCTAGCCAGAAAGTTGTTAACTGTATAACCTTCTTCTCTAAGTTTTTCCGCTATTTCAATCATCTTGTCTCTGTTATTAAAGAATATATCTACTTCTAAAATACCAAGAGCCAGCCGTTCTTCAATTTTACTCCCAATAAAAACTCCTAGTGTTTTACCTAAGGCATATGCAAATGCAAAATGAAATCCCTTGGAACTAGTCATTTTACTGACAACTGTTGCAAAAATCATGGCATCTGTAAATACCAGAAAATACACTGGGTTCATAATCTTTTTCGACATTAGTATGCTTTTTAGTGTTGCTAAAATATTAGTAAGCGCTGTTACCAGGAATAACCCTATAAGGGTCAATATAATATGTTGTGTCATAATGACACCCCCTTTTTGATTCTTTACTGTTCTCTATGGGTCTTTCTTTTTCTACAGATAAAAGCCAGGTCAATAAAAAAACCAACATAGCATTATGTTAGTTTCGAAAATCATAATAAAACCCATGGTCTTGCCCATGAGAATAATCATGTATACAGTTATCTATTTAAATAATTCATATTGAAAAATCAAGAATGGAATAAATCTACTTTCATCATGGGCTGTTTCTGAAATCCCTGATTTGCACCAAGAAACGCAACTTAATTCTTGTGATCCAGAGAAGAAATGAAAAGCAACTTCATATCAATTTCGAAAATAACGATAAGATTAATTTAAATAACAATTTGGCTATACTTAACCAGTTTATATAACTAATAGACTAACTTCCCTACTATAGCATATATTGAAAAAATTTACAAGCAACGCTGCTCACATAGATAAGATATGTATTATGGGTAAACATGTAAAAATCAATACATTCTGACACTATAAATGATACCTTATTGGTTAAAATATTAAGGGTTATAATATCCGCGAACATGGAGGTAAATTCCATGGCTTTACTATTAATCTTATTAACGATAGTTTTGCTGCTGATTGTTTTATTATTTACAGTAAAATCGAAGGTAGATTTTATTTTTAATTCCACCAACTCAGATATGCATGTAACACTGTTTTGGCTGTATCCTTTGTTAAGGTCAGTGATAACAAAGGAGGATACCAGGCTGGTTCTGACCATGTACCTGCTGAATAAAAGAATTTTAACCAAACAAATAAATCGTAAGCAAAATATATCTGGTAATGAGAGTATTCTTAAAAGACTTCATCCCACTGATATCCATGTTGATACACAGTATGGATTTCGGGACCCCTTCGTTACAGGTTTGGCCTGCAGTGCAATAACTCTGGTTTCTGAGTTCTTTAATGTGGAGTCCCTGCGTCAGAAACCTGACTTTCTTGCAGTTAATGACTATATCAATCTGGATGCCACTGCAAAGTTGAACTTAGGTCATTCACTAATGAAGCTTATATAGAAAATGGTTCAGTTTAGGTAAATCTACTAATTTTATTAACGGAGGTACACTTATGGAAGTAAATTCATCTTTAAATCAGAATATCGATACACTATTCTCAAATATAGAAACCTTTACACAGAATGAGGGTACACTGGGAAAGCCTGTTTCGTTTGGAGAAAAAACCCTTATACCTATAATTTCAGTGACGATAGGATATGGCGGCGGCAATACATCAGGTAAGATGTCCCAAGGTACCACCGGTACAAACCAGGGAACCAGTAATGCCGGAATGGATGCACTAGGCCTTGGTGCAAGAATCAGTACTGATGCTGTAGCAGTCGTTGATGGGGCCAATGTCACAGTTTTACCTGTCAGCCCTACAGCAAGTAACATTAATCAATTGATAAATCAAATACCTCAAATGATGGGTAAAGGCCAGAATAACCAGTCTCAGAGTCAACAACAAAATCAGCAGCAGAATCAACCGTAATTTTTACCCTTGCAGTCCACACAGCAAAAAACTGTGTGGACTTTATTTGTTTTCTATATCAGTTCATTGTAGCTGCATTATCGTAAACATATTGCTTATCCTTGTCGTTCATAAGTCTTTCTGTTAAATAAGCAATTAACGCTATTCCGGGCAAGTCAATGACAAACCTTGTTACCATGAACTTCCACCCCATTGATGAAGCCTCAAACAGCAGCATAGGAATCTTAGTAGTAGACCAAGCTCCTATAAAAATTAGAACATTAGAAAGCTTACTTCCCTTTTTCAAGAGCACTCCGGCAACCGGAAAAGCCGCATATAATGGTCCTGCTGCTGCCGACCCCAAAAAGAATGCTATTGCGATTCCAACAAGACCCGACTTTTCACCCATGAGCTTAATCATAATCCCCCTATCGACCCAAACATCCAGCAATCCCAAGAGTATAAATATGGGAGGTATAACAGAAAGCATTTCCAGGGTGTTGCTCCAGGTCATACTCAAAGACTTCTGTCCAATAGCGGGGTATATGGCAAGGAGTCCTAAATTTATAACCGTCAATAAGAGGAAAAATCTATATCTCATAACAATCTTTTTCATTTTAGCACCACCCCAATTGCTATAGCTACTATAAATGAGAAAACAAACGCAAGGCCATTTCTTAAAACTGTAACCTTTTTCCCAAAATACTTGGACTCTATAGGTATCGTAACAATACCAACCATCATTAGTGTCGATATAAATACCGCTATCTGCATGAATCCTGCACCGCTTTTTAATAATGCAGAAGCTAGCGGAAATGCGACAAATCCCGGTATCAATGTGATTGAGCCAATTATCGAAGCAATGACTAACCCTATCCAGCCTGATTGCTGACCGATTAATACTGATATTGTATCAGGACTTAGTACAGCAAGCATAATGCCAATAATTATCAGAATGGAAAGAAATTGCGGAAGTATGTTTTCAAATGACTTCCATGCTTTAATCAAAGCCATTTTGGTTTTTTTCTTATCCTTCAGAAAAGACATGCTTAGCAGCACAATAGCCAAAATATATAATATAATTGTAAACATATCGTCTCTCCTTAATGCCCGTGACAGTTGCAATGATGCTCAACCTGATGTTCGCCGCTGTGGCACCCGCCTACCCCCACCTTAAGCGTTCCATCAAGGTACTGCTGTACTGCCTCATCCACATTGCCTGTGGCTCCTGATACTATTCGGATACCGAGGGAATCCAGATTCTGCTTTGCACCATCTCCCATACCACCTGCAATTACTGTCTCAACTCCATTTGAAATTAGAAAAGCCGGCAGCAGGCCATGTCCATGTGCCCTTGTATCCAGTATTGCTTTACCTATAATCCTTTTATCCTCTGTTTCAAAAACCGTAAACTGTTCACATTTCCCAAAGTGTCCTGATACAAAACCATTCTCTGTTGCAACTGCAATTTTCATTTTTATACTCCTCCTTCACAAATATCACGTTTACTGCACTTTTTATCGGTGCATCTTTTGCTATGCTCTTTACAGCAGTGTTTGTCACTTGTTACTTCGTAATTTCCACCTTCTATCCGGATGATCTTTCCGTTTATCAGCGCATCAGCCAGCTTTCTTCGCGCCTCATTGATAATTCGTTGAAAGGTTCCTCTTGATACGTCCATGCTTTCCGCAGCGACATCCTGATCCAGGCCTATAAAGTCCGACAGACGTATTGCTTCGACTTCCTCAATGCTTAGTACCACTTCCTCTGCATTACACAACTGAGGATGAAAGCATGGGTTATTGGGCACAAACCTAACCATTCTGCATTTTCTGGGTCTTGGCATCACATCACCTCGATTTATTATGTGCATATGCACATAATAATATTACCCCTCTCCAAAACTTATGTCAAGATTTTCCTTGAAAATCTCACGATAAGAATATATCAATCTATCTGTGGCAAAACAAAAACGCTATAGGTAAGACCTAAGCGTTAGACTGCAGACTCTTATTCCTGACACTCTACGTTGTACTCGATCTCCTTGATAATAGCCCTGGCATAACAATACTCCCCCTCAGGGAAAGACCATGTGGCTTCTCCCCCCGAGGAAATCTTTATCCCGTTATAATCCTTGTATTCATAGGATGGAGTTGACCATCTTATATTCTCATAGGTTTTTCCCGTTGGTGAATAATACCTGTCATCGGCTACTGTAACCAGCCCAGCCAGTTTCACCAGTATGATGGCCTTTGCATCTGCGTACTTATGCAGTCCGATAATGGGAAGGCCGGACATTTTCATCTGCATAAAATAAAGCAGAGCCCCAAAATTAGGCCCTGCTTATAACAAACAGACTATTTAATTACTTTACATCAATTTTTTTTATTGAATAGTTATCTCCATCTTTGCATATAGCAATGAGTTCACCATCTCGATAGAAAATTCTCTCTGCCTCAATATCCAGCGTATAGCTGTCTACCCCTTCAAAGGTTGAATAGTCGTAGGCATAAATGAAATTGCCCTCAATGCTTGTATAGAATAAGCCATCTCCCTCGTTAAAGGCTATATCAAGAAAGCCTTTGTTGAGCTCGTCAACATAATTCATATCGCTATCCTTGGTGCCTCCGCAAGCAAAAATTGTTCCCGCACCATTGAAAATATATTTACCGTCAGGAGATATTTTAAAATTCTTATCCATATCATAATCTCCGTGATATGGTGAATCATATCCTCCCGGGTAACGCGGTTCAACGAATTTACCTCTCAGGATATTGAAAGCTGTCATATCCCTTGGTGAAGAGTCCGTAGAAATGGTGTATATCCTGTTCAGTTCCGGGTTCAGCAGTGCATAGCATTCTTGTCTGATTCCGGTTGAATCCACTTCCTGTTTTGTTTTCCTTGAATAGCTCTTCATTTGTGTCCATTGTCCCGAGCCTGATGTCACATATATGTAGCCATCATTATCAACAACGATGTCAAAAGGATCAAGATTTATATCCAACTGCTCAGTAACCTCAAATGTGCCCGGATTAATAATTGCAATAGCACCTGCCATGTCTTCCTCATCGATATATGAACTGTGCTCCTTCTTTAGTAATCCAACATAAATCTCATTGTTGGCAAAGGTTATGCTCTCTGGTTCCAGACCGAAGCTTATCTCCCGGACATATTTATTTGTATCGACATTGTATTCATATAGTTTTTTATGACTCTTATCGGTAATGTAAAGCAGCGGCTTTGAGGGATTCATTATTGCATCTGTAACCTCCAGCTCTAACAAATCACTTTCAGCTTCTGTCGTAGTACCGGTACTGTCTGTTGTACCAGGTCGCGTTTGTGTGGTTGATGGCTGCTCTATAGTGCTGGTTTGACTGGCTGGTATATCAAGGTATTCCTTTACTGTATCTTCAATATCTGTGATCTCCCACTGTCCAGCTGTCTTCCATAGTGAATACTTACCTGTCATGCGAGCATCTCTGAATATCGGTCCGCTTGATTTTTTAACAGTATAAGTGGCAATTACATCAGCAGCAGCCGTTCCGAAAATTGTTACATTCATACTTTCAAGCTCATATTCCAGATTATAGGTTTCAAATTCCCACTCTTTTGAATTACCGGTATTATCTGATATCCGACTATCTGAATATAACGCTTTTAATGCTTTTATATCTTCCGCATTCAAAGCTTCAAACATATTCTCAATAATACCCTTAACTTCTTTACTAGTCGCCTCTTTCTCTGCTTCTTGCTGCTTTGCTACATCTACAGCAGCAATATCATTAAAAGACTTAGGCTCAAGTTCACTGATCCAAGCCTTAATATTATCAATGGCAACAGCAAAGTTCAGATTGCCTGCATCAAGGCCAGCCGTGTTGACACCTATTACATAGCCTTTCATATCGAACAAAGGGCCTCCGGAGCTTCCATGAGTAATAGGAGCTGTAATCTGAATATACTCCGTGCTTTCAATATTTCTGAAACCACTCACAATCCCGTCTGATACGGTATTCTGAAGGCCTTCCGGGCTTCCGATTGTTACAATGGTGTCTCCCTTTACAACCATATCCTTGGAACCAATTTTCAAAGGCTGCAGATTTGGCAGAACCTTTGATTTAAGTATTGCCAAATCACGGACTGCGTCACGCTTTACAATACCTGCGACTTCCATTTCCGCGTTTTGGTTTGTAATTAACTTAAAGCTTACACCATCCTCAATTACGTGATTATTTGTCACAAATAATCCGTCTCCTATATAGAAACCGCTGCCCTGGGAGACGTATTGTCCTCTGGAATTCATCGTAAGGATGGCTACTACACTTTCATCAAATGCGGCTATTTCTTTAATAGTCAGTGTCTTTTGGGTGTCTGGCTCATTAACAATTGGTTTACTGACAGCGGGACTGCTTTGCTGACCTGTGAACCAGCTGATTATTTCGTTTACCAAGTCTGCTTCTTTGTCTTTATCGATAATGTTATCCTGATCACTGATAATAATCAGTCCCCTATCATAGAAGACCTTCTTGTTCAGCGCTTCCACCAAGGCTCTTAGTGGTATGTACGTCCTGCTATTGATGGATTCTGCCGGGGTATCCAGTGCTTTTTCTATGTTATTGACATAGATTTTATTGCTTCTCAATGCCAGCTTTACTACGTTATTTCCCTGCTTGATTACAGCTGTATTGGTCTTGGGATCCCACTCCACATTAGCCCCGAAGCTTTGAGATATAAACCTCACAGGTACCAGTGTCCTGCTGTTCTTAATAAAGGGTTTTACTTCATTGTTGGTATCATCAATGGGCTTTACCTCATTATATACATATGCTTGAGGGCTGCCTATATATAGAAGAATGGCATTGCTTGTCCTTTCCTGAGCTGCATATGTAAGGGGCGTTATTGCGTAAGTCTGCATTTGTGGGACTTGTAAAAATGATACAAGTAATAGAAGAACCAAGAAACCGCTAATTAGTCTAGTTTTCTGCAATATATTGTCCTCCTCAAAAATAAATTTACCATCGTGATGTGAAATACAATGATAGAACAAAAGTCCTTTAACCGCAAATAAAGACAATTATCTAATATTATATTATACCTTTTGTAAACCTGATACAAAATAGGTAATTGATACTAATTTTATAGTAACAATTACCTAATACAGATAAGCGTAATTCGTCAAGAGTTATTAAAAACCTCCGCTACATCGAAAATAGGTTGTTGAGGCAAAATATTTATAAAGAAAACTTATTGATAGGTTGGAGGTTCCCTATGCTTGTTTATGCAATTATTTCCATATGCTTAGCTCTTGCATTTTACTCTATAGGGGTATGGAGCGAAAAAATTCAAGGCACCTTAAAGAAGTGGCATCTGTATGTGTTCTGGATCGGCCTGATATTCGACACCATTGGAACAACAATAATGAGTGAGAAATCAGAGGAGGGATTCCAATTCAACTTCCATGGGATAACGGGTTTACTGGCAATTATTCTAGTGCTGCTTCATGCACTTTGGGCTACCGTTGTATTAGTCAAAAACAATGAATCCATGAAAATGAGATTTCATAGATTCAGCATTATAGTATGGTTAATTTGGCTAATCCCCTTTGTTTCAGGAGCTATCATTTCAATGGCAAAATAGCAGCACCAGGCAAAGAGTCTGTCGGCTATTGCGACTCCATGCCCGGCACCATAGATTTTAAGCTTTCCCTATCTAAAATCAATATTCTTTTATGCCCTATCTGATTTATCACACCCATGTCCTGAAACTGGGATAGCTTCCTGCTCAAGGTCTCTTGGCTTATGCCGATATGGGCTGCAAAGTCTTTTTTGCTTATGGACAATTGTATCTCAGCTTTCCCCTCTGACATTCTAAGTAAGCTGTCGGCCACTCTCTGCTCCACATCCTGCAGCCCTAATGATTCTATAAGATTTTCTGCATTTTGCAGTCTTTTGCTTAGTTCTTCAATTATCTTAGCAGCAATACCGGGGTTCTTATTTATTATTTGGTTTAATTTATTGCCATCAATCATACATACATCTGTAGGCTCAAGAGCTTCTGCGTTATTGTTCAGAGGCGCTTGTACAAACAGTGAAAGCTCTCCCATGAAATCTCCAGGCTCTAATATCCTTATGATTTGTTCTTTCCCAGCTTCTGACATTTTAGATATTTTGACTCTTCCATAATGTATAACATACAGCCTTTTTTCTTTTTCACCGGCGAGATAGATAACTTCGCCTTTTTTATATGTTTTAGCTGCTGTTATCATTGCTATCTCAGCCATCTCGCCCCGGGTGAGGCTGCTGAATATAGGGACTCTCTCTATGCAGGTTTTTTCTGAATTATTCTTTTCGTGTAGACAATGCTTGCACTCCATAGAATCATCCTTCCTTTGCTGTTTTGTTTATTAGTTCTCTCTATAATTTAACAGCCTTATAGCATTTACTATTACTATCAGCACACTCAGCTCGTGTACCAGCATTCCGGATGAGAGAAATACTGCCTTGGCTAATACTCCTGTTAACAGCAATCCTACTACTATTATAGCAAAATATATGTTTTGCTTCATATTTTTTACAGTGGCTCTGCTTAACCCGATAGCATATGAAAGCTTTTTTATCTCATCAGACATTAAGACTACATCTGCTGTCTCCATTGCTACATCCTTGCCCGCTCCCCCAACTGCTATTCCCAAGTCTGCGGTCGCCAATGCCGGAGCATCATTTATTCCGTCCCCAACCATTGCTGTCGCCCCAACTTCCTCCTGAAGCCTCTTCAATATGGCAACCTTATCTTCAGGAAGCAGCTCTGCATAATAATCGTCCAGCCCTACTCTTTTAGCGATAGCCACAGCAGCCCGCCGATTATCTCCGGTTAACATTACAATCTTTTTTATTCCTAAAGCTCTTAGCCTTTTGACAAGCTTATCCGCATCTTTCCTAATAGTATCTGCAATTGAAATAATACCCAGGATCTTTTCCTGGTCTCCTACTATGACCCCTGTCTGTCCCTCAGCTTCTTCATTTTTTAAGTAGTCCTCCATATCGCTGGGAATTATTATCCCATTTTCACTCAAAAGCTTTCTATTCCCGACAAGTATGGTTCTGCCTTTCAGCTTTACCTTCAGTCCTTGCCCTGTGATTATTTGGGATTCTTCAGGTATTACAAGGTCCTTCCGTGACTTTGCGCTGACCTTGTCGGATATTGCCCGTGCCAATGGATGTTCTGAATACATTTCCGCACTGGCTGCCAAGCTCAATAATTCTTCTTCACTTATTCCATATGCTTTGATGTTGGTTACCTTTGGCTTCCCCTCTGTAAGTGTGCCTGTTTTATCAAATGCAAGTACCTTGATAGTTCCAAGCTTTTCAATTATCTCTCCGCCTTTAATCAGAACTCCGTGTTTTGCACCATTTCCTATGCCTGCAACTATTGAAACAGGCGTAGATATAACAAGGGCTCCCGGGCATGCTATAACCAACAGCGTCAGAGAAAGCTCAATATCTCTTGTAATAATGTAAACTCCTGCTGCAAGTGCAATAATAGACGGTGTATAATACTTTGAAAAGACTTCAAGAAACTTCTGGGTTTTTGCCTTCTTATCCTGCGCTTCTTCAACCATATGAAGAATCCTGGCAAAGGTAGCATCTTCTCCTACTTTATCTGCCCTTATCTTCAAATATCCTGATTCTATAATCGTTCCAGAGAAAACTACATCCCTATTTCCCTTATTCACCGGCATTGATTCACCTGTTATTGGCGCTTGGTTGACATATGCACTACCCTCTACTATAGTTCCATCAACAGGTATCTTTTCTCCCGGGCGAACAATTACTATATCTCCTTTTATTACCTCATCCGGTGACAACTCTATTTCCTTTTCATCTCTAACAACTCTTGCCGTATCTGGTGCCAAATCCAATAGTGCTTTTATGGTTGACCTTGTTTTCTCTAAGGTCTTAGCCTCCAAATAGCTTCCAAACATGAACAAGAATGTAACTGCTGAAGCCTCCCAATACTCATTTATAAGCAGAGCCCCTGCCACCGCAATAGTAACTAGAGCATCTATTCCAAGCAACTTGTACCTCAAAGCCTTTATTGCACTTAGAGCTATTGGATATCCGGCAGCAAAAGCTGCAGCAATCATCAAAGCATCAGATATGCCAGGATAGCTTTCAAATTTGTTGAGCATTATAGCGATGAGTATCATTGCACCGGATAGTACAACTCTTTGTCCTTTACTTATCCTGAACATATCGTTCCTCCCCTTTGCATCAGAAGTCCTATTTTTCTCCCAATACTTCAAATCCTAATCCTTCAATGGTTTTTTTGACTTCGCTTACATCGTTAAGACTTTCTTCAAATACTACTTTTACTTTGCTTGCATTAAATAGTACCTGAACCTCCTGTACTCCTTTTACTCTCTTGACAGCACCTTCAATTTTCATTGCGCAGCTTGGGCAAACTAATGTTGCAAGCTGATATGTTTTATTTAACATGGTTAATTCCTCCTTTAATTTTAAATACTTTTTGCTTTGTAATGTCATTTTATAATATAAATCAAATCAAAACCTTGACCTAGGTCAAATTTCAAAAATATACTAAATTTTCTCCCAATAAGTGGTTTACAATTTTGAAATGCTATGTTACCATTAACATATATTCCCCGTAACATATAATATTAAAGAGAGGTATTAGATATGTCAATAAAATATGCAATTCTTGGATTGTTGAGCTGGAAGCCTTCTTCCGGCTATGACCTGAAGAAGGTCTTTGAAGAATCTTCTGTCATGTATTGGTCAGGCAACAATAATCAGATATATAAAACACTGATACAGCTTCTTGATGAGGGTCTTGTTACTAATGAAGTACTTCATCAGGAAAGTACACCGTCAAAAAAGCTGTACACTATAACAAGCAAAGGGGCTTCAGCACTGAAGGAGTGGGTGCTCTCCTCCCCTGAGCTGCCTGAGTTTAAAAAGACATTCCTTGTACAGCTTGCCTGGGCAGATCAACTTAATGAAAAGGAATTAGACGACCTGCTATCCAGCTATGAGAATGAGCTAAACATACAGCTGCTAATGCAGCAGGAAAAAGTCCGAAGAGGCATCAACTCTCCAAAGAGAACAATCAGAGAAGTATATTTGTGGGATATGATATCGGGAAATATAATCTTATCCTATAAAAATGAATTAGATTGGATTCGCAATGTGCGCAGGGAGATGAAAATATGAATTGCAGAGTAATTACTATCGGAGATAAAAGATATGTTGAGTGTGTTTCTTCAGAAATAAAGTTAATGACTGAGCAGGACACATTGGAGCTTATTGCTGCCTGCATGGAACATGACACTAGCCTGCTTATGCTTAATGGAGAAGTATTCTCCGAAGACTTCTTTAAGCTCAGCACAGGAGTTGCAGGGGCAATACTACAGAAGTTAGTCAATTACCAGATAAAAACAGCCGCCATTATTTCCGATGAACTTGCCAATAGAGGCAGATTCAGGGAAATGGCACTGGAAACCAACAAGGGCAGCCATTTTCGCATTTTCAACAGTAGGAGAGAAGCCGAAAGTTGGCTTGTAGGTATTAAATAGATAGAAGGGAAGGTTTTGCACATGGCTGAATGGTTTGTTAGCTTGAACCCAGTTGCTCAGGCTCTTTGCGCCACTCTATTCACTTGGTTTGTAACTGCATTGGGAGCAGCCTTGGTATTTATTTTTAAATCAATTAATAAAACTATGTTAAACGGAATGCTTGGCTTCGCTGCCGGCGTAATGATAGCAGCAAGCTTTTGGTCACTGCTTGCTCCGGCGATAGAAATGGCAGAAGCCTCCGGTACTACCGCCTGGATACCTGCTGTGATAGGTTTCCTTGGAGGAGGAGCTTTTTTATTGCTGGTAGACAAGATTTTACCACACCTTCACATAGGTCATTCCGATGATGAAGCCGAAGGTATCAAGACAAGCTGGCAAAGAAGCGTGCTGCTGGTGCTGGCAATAACACTTCACAACATACCTGAAGGTCTGGCTGTGGGCGTTGCCTTTGGAGCTATAGCTGCCGGCCTGCCGTCAGCAACCTTACCGGGAGCTATAGCTTTGGCAATTGGTATAGCAATTCAGAACTTCCCTGAAGGAGCTGCTGTTTCAATTCCTTTACGCAGAGAGGGCTTTACAAGGTCTAAAAGCTTTCTGTACGGGCAGGCTTCCGGGATTGTAGAGCCAATCGCCGGTGTGCTGGGTGCTATGACTGTAATCATTATGAAGCCTATCCTCCCCTACGCTTTGTCCTTTGCCGCAGGAGCAATGATATATGTCGTCATAGAAGAGCTGATACCCGAGGCACAGTTGGATAGAAAAACAGACATTGCAACTATTGGAGCGATGCTGGGGTTTGCAATTATGATGGTATTGGATGTAGCTCTTGGATAGTAATATATATTTTTTCTACCAAGCCGCCTCTTACATCCCTTGAATACGGCTCAGAAATTGATTGGCTCCGAAGTGTTATTACCTTGCCGTCTCTGTAAAGCATCATGATAGTGCCTATCTCCATTGTTCCGAGATAGGTGCTTTTTCTTAGGAAGTTATGGTAAGTAACCTCCGTTTTTCCCAGGAACATAAAGGTTATCTCATCCTTATCATCAAACAGCCAGTGAGGCAATAAAGGTTTGAGCTTTAGGAAGAGCTTTCCTTCCAGCAGTTCAAACGGTTTGTGCCCTGCCATCATTATATTCCATATGCTCAAGAACTCAGCAGTTGCACCACTCAGTCTGGCGACAAAACCCCTTCCGCGAATTGCTTCATCAGGATTTGCACTGCTTGCTATGAAGGAACTGTTCTCCAGTACACTCCTTCCATAAGTTTCAGGATTTAAGAAAGGAATCAGCACATTTTCAAAGTCACTGAAAAACTCCTCATACAATCCGCAGTTCAGTACTTCCAGCATGTATTTGTACTCCATATGCAGCCATACCGTTTCATTTTCAAACCAACCCCCTGTAAAAGCGGTTATCCTTCCAAAGTCTGTTGACAGCTGGCTCAGTGGCTCGCTTATTTTGTACATGTTGAGCTTTTCATCAAATAGCCTGCTTCTTTTTACTTTATCATATAAACTTTTTGCTTCTGCCTTATCTTTGCATATCTTCAGCCCTTTTACCGCACCTTCAAGAAACAAGGGCATTTTCCTTTGTTCAAAGGCATTTACCCTGACATAGTCCTTATCAGCCTGAAGCTTCTTATACTGTACAGGTTGATTGTAAAAATATGCAGGATATATACCTCCATTTTCCACCAGTGCTTCTTCTATTTTCTGTTCAAGCTTCCCTTGCAGCTTATTGATAACTTCAGATAGTTCGAATAGGTGCAGTGCTTTTTCCTCCCCGCTGAAGCCAAGCTTGGTGCTGTCCCTGTATTTCTCCCTTGAAGCTGCGATGCTGTCCCAACAGGTGAAAGTGCCAAAATCCTTAATATTAGCAAGGATTTCCCCCAGAAGCCTCCATACCTCCTTAGGAAGCTCCAGTGTCTCCATTCTGTATTCCTCACATGCTTCCAGAATAAAGCCAAGCAATCTCAAAAGCTCACAGCTTTCTGCAATTGATGAGCCGAACATTCCCGGAAGGCCGTTTAATGCGTCATTCCAGCCAGGCTTGCCTGCTTCCATTTCCACTCCCGTTCCCTGGGGGTCAAGACAGGAAAACTTATTGACGGCCAGTACTACAAGCTTTGCAAGAAGTGAGCTTCTGTATATCTCTCCTCTTCCATGCTTTGAACGCATTATATTGGGGAATTTGCTCCTTTCCGATATGAGCTTTTCCTTTTCAAGGCATAACTCCACTGCGTTTAGCTGCATTACTTTGTCCTTTTTAAGTACATATTTCTCGTCTCTATTTTTTACAACCATCCCGTTGTCATAGTATACATATTCCTTCTTTAGCAGCAGCTCCATTTCACTATCAGGGTAAACCTTCAAGTATTTCTCGATCAAATCCAGATTATAAACCCAATGGTCTGTCCAGAAGCCTTCCCCGTGAACTGCTTCGGTTGTTTTCTCACTTTCTCCGACAACCAAATCTATGAATTCCTCTTTTTCAATGTTGAGGGCAGTGTTTTCGTCCATAACTGCCTTATATAGCCTGCCAAGTGAAAAAGGTTTTGACAGGGTATTTTCTACTCTTTCCCGGCTGCTCTCATCTACCAGTTTTATAGCCTTTTCTAGAGTGTTTTCATTTAATATGAGTTTATCTCCTGTGATTACCAACGGATTGTAACCATCTGCCTGTATCAGGTTCATAAAGGTCAGTATATTGGTCGCCTGCACTTCGGGATGAAAGAATACATCATTGCAGCGGTTTTGATTTATATCCCTGTAATTGCCGTTTCCACTGGAGTAAAACTCAGGCTCCGTTACAAAATAATTATAATCTCTTTCCAAATCCCCATGTTTTCTCGAGTATACATAATATATATGGTTGGCCTTCCTGACTTTCAGGGAAAGCGGATAACCCCCCCTCAGCAGATTGTCAAGATAGGTTTGGCGGCAGTATTCATCGAAAACACCGGAAGACGTCTTTGTATATATATCCCGGGTAAGCTCCATGATCAATTCCTCGGACTCTGCATGCTTCTTTTCCAGAAAACCTGCTGAAGCAAGTCTGCCCTTAATTTCATTCAGTTGATTAATACGGTCTATATGACCTATAAGTGAATAAAGCACCAACTCTTCCCCTGCTTCCAGCCTTTTTGAAGCTCCGAAAAAACCGCAGGGTATCTTGTTTGAAGGTGCTTGGGATTTTTGCAGCAGCCCTTCCAAGCCTTCATCAATAAACCTCTCCGGATAGCTCAAAGCAGTATTATTTCCGAATACTACAGCAGGATCTGCAATAGGCCTTAAAAGCTGCTCCTTGCCAGCTACGGCAAAGCTGAAGTAAAAATGGCCCTCAGCTATGGCATCTATATCTTCCTTGTCCTCTGTCCCTGCCCTGAGCTTATAGAAGGGAATACTGTTCTCCAGATTGTACACTTCCATCCATGCCTTAAGTGTATTGCTGATTTGCTTCATCCCGTCATTATCAGCTCCATAGGGAATTACATAAGGCATCCCATCCAATACCTCTATGTCCTTTTCCTTGTCTGATGTGTTGGTAATAGTTACCTTCCTTACCAATGCAGCAAGCTTCTCATTTGGCAGGGTGAAATATCCCACTGCTGTTTTTATTCCATATTCCTGATTGATATCTTCTATTGTTAGCCCGCTTGCCCCAATAAGCATCTTTGTGTTTCCCTTCTTACCCTGGCAAAGGGAAGAAAAGGGTTCATAGTATTTTTTCTCATCCTCTTCATGAATATTGATGAAAGTCCTGAAACCGCTGAATTCCACCTGCTGATACGCCTTATTGGCAGGAGAAAACTCCATTATCGGCTTATCCTTGTCCCTGATTCCGAAGGAGCAAACTCCCTGTCCCCTATTTACATAAAACACCCACATAGGAATTCCCCTGAGCCCTGCAATCCCCGGCAGAAAGCTGGAAAACGGACTTTTCTCCGTATAGTTCTCAATTACGAATCTATTGTCATCATCTAAATAGTATTCATTTTGACTTTTTAAAGCTTTGTTCATAATAAGACTCCTTCAAGCATTAATTAAGTTAAAAGGCACTAACGAATTAGTGCCTCCAACAGCTTCCGCTGGTTTTTGTCCAGGTCGATCTCAGGTGAGTTAGAGAGGTTGGTGTTGCGGTTCTCTACAATGAGTACTGACGCATCCTTCGATAAAGTATGGGTATGCCAGATGCCTTTTTTTACATTATACATTTTAAATGGCTCCAGCTTTACAGCATGGATTTTTTCTATCTCCTGCTCCCCTTCACCAATATAAAGCACAAATTCACCTTTTAGTAAGACAAATACTTCATCCGTCTCGTCATGACGCTGCATTTTCGTTATATTCCGCGGCAGCAGCTCATCACAGTAATTCAGAACAGCTACTCTCCACTCGCAGTAGTCCACTACCGGTGAATAACCCTCCTCTGTATATTCCTTTACATCTAAAAGCTTTTCACTTATACGCAACTGAGCACCTCCCCGAATACCTATCGCAATTCCACATAAACTTCATGCTCCTGTCCCTCACTCAGGGACTGTATCATACTCCTTGGTATTACAGCCTTCTGAACGTCTTGCTGCAACTCTATCTCAATATTATCGAGCCTTACTGATTTTATAACGTAATCGCCGAAGCTCTTACTCGAAGCATTCTCATATACTACACGAAGCTTCCTGTCTGCAAAGTATGTGCTTACATTGGCTTTTCCATTGCTGTCAAACTGCTCTGCAAGGAGCTTAGGCTCCAATAGCATATCCCCAAGCTCTCCTTTTACCCCATAGGCTTCATTGAGCATGGTTAAAAGAAGCCAGCTGGCGGAACCTGTCAAGTAATTATACATGCCTCTGCCCCGTTCATTTATATACTCAGGAATACCAGGATATATCCTGCTCTTATCGAAGTTGCTGCAATGTCCATATATCGAACTGATTACATCATAACCCTCTTTAACAAAGCCTCGTTTGTACAAGGCATAAGCATACATTATTGCCATGTGGCTGAACATGGCACCATTCTCCTTATGTCCGAAAGCAAAGCCGAAGCATCTGCCCATGTTTAGCTTTACTTCATGAAAATTTGTATTCAGCCTATATCCGCCTACCTTTTCATCTCTAAGATACTTATTACAGGACACGATGATTTTTGCAACCTGTTCATCGGTGGCTATAGAACCCATGATGTTAAATACCTGGCCTGTGAGTGTCATTCTTATGCCGCTCTCATGCTTCCCCTCAAGCCGCTTTCCGTTATTATCGTAATATCCGTTAAACCATTCATGGCCTTCGGAATCGTTTATCCATTCATTATTCCTTATATGGTTTATAATCCAATTGCCTTTAGTTATCAGGTCTTCTGCCAGCTCTTCCAGTTTGACGGACACCTTCTCTTTTTTTACCCTGTGGGCGCACATTTCATAGTATACTTCAAGCAGCTTATGCTTTTCCCAAAAAGAGTCATACCCTTGGGTCCCTGAAAAGGTATCCAGCAGTGTCATTATTTCAGAAGCTATCCATACTTTTTCAATTCCCAGCTTATCCTTAAGAGCCAGGACCAGCTTCGACAATTCAAGCAGATTGCTTCCATACATCGCTGTAAAAGCTACACTTTCACCCTTGTCCCCGGCCATATCCAGCCCATCATTCCAGTCTGCTCCCTCCAGGCTTATGCTGTTGTGCTGACCTACATTAAAAAACGCTGTGAGATTCTGGACCAATATATGCTCCAGCACGCTTCCTTTGTGAACCTCACCTTCAGCATCAAGCTGTTTGCTGCCCTCTGCTTCCTGCCAGTCAGCATCTATTTTCTTGCATCTGAATATGTTCTTATCCTTGAAGTATCCCTGTTGCTCCAACAGAAATCCCAAATCGCCGCTCATATTAATATACAAGGAGGTGGTAAGGAAAGGCCAAGCTCCATGGTCCATCCATACCCTTGGAAGCTTGTTTCTGTCCGCTATGAACTCTCCCGGCCGGGAGCCTATGATAGTGGCATTGCTGCCATCCATTCTCACTCCTGCAAAATTATCCAGCAATAAGCTTCTGACCTCGCTTGTGTCCATTACCAGGAGGGCAAGGCAATCCTGCCAAAGATCCCTCCAGCCTCTTCCTCCCCTGCCATAATCATGGTGGGGCATAAAGGAGCAGCCGTATATTCTCCTGAGAATCGGTTGAATAGCTACCCACTTCATCCACTGGTCAAAGGTATCATGTCCCGATGCAAAGGCAATATGCCCTGTCTTTTCCTGCCAGTATAGCTTATTGCTTTCAAGCTCCTGCTGGAATTGTTCCAAATTGCAGTATTTTCTTGCATAGTCCTCAATGTCTCCATCCTTATCATCAATACCGCAGACGATAATATAGCTTCCACTTTGTCCAGGTGTAAGCCTTGCTGCCTTGTACCTGATAGCCCCAACTGTTTCATAGCCTTCCACCATAGTCCCTGATGGCAGGTAATCTCCGGAATTCCTCACAACTGCTTCCGGCCACTCAAAGCTTCCTCCTTCACCAATGAAGGTCTCAGCATCAGAAAAAAATCCTTTAGGCTGTGAACCATCGCCTTCTGCGCCCAACACAAAATAAGCAGTATGGTTAGGTTGATGACCCCGTTCATCAAAAGTAAGCGTGGGCTTCATTACTATTCCATATGAGTTGGTATAAGCTCTGTTTAACAGTGAAGTAACATGACGGTGGTCTCTCAAATTGTCAGCCGGACGGCCGTAAATTGGCAGTACTGCCGTAGCAATAAATACAACCGGCTCTTCCGATATGTTTGTTATCGTAACCTTCATCAGCTCCACTTTATCCGAGTTCGAAGGAGCAAAGCTTGTAACTTCTGCCAGAAGTCCCTTCTCCTTATTCTCACGGATTATCTTATGCCATAACAACCCCGCTTCCAGCCTGACTTCTTCTTTAGGTTTATCACTGAAAGCATCCGCAAGTTGTTCAGGAGATGCTCCTGCAGCAGACCAAGGTCCAGTTCCCTCAATATAAACCCAGAAATTCCTGTTTGACCTTGAATTGTGCAGGTCCTCTGCAGATACGGGAGCCATAAGGAAGCTGGTGTGACTGGTTTTTATATCCCCCTGGAGGGTAGGAGTTATGGAGGACATGATTCCTCCCTGGTTTGCCAAAGGAAAATATAAATAATTGGTCAAATGGGGATTATCCAGTGCGAATTCCCCGTTATCGGAAGTGAAATACCATCCTTTTGTATACTCAGACATATAAAAATCCTCCGAATATCATACTTCCGCTATCCCTTGATAGCTCCCGCTGTCAAACTCTCCTGAACTTGCTTGCTCAGCAGAAAGTATATGAGTATTGTCGGCAGTGTGCCTATTACCATTCCCGCTCCAATCAAACCCCAATCAGTAGAATATTGTCCGGCAAAGGACATTATTCCTACAGTAAGTGTCCTGTATTTTGAACTATTTACGAAGGTATTGGCAAACATAAGCTCATTCCAGGTGCCGAGAAAAGTAAATATTGAAATTGTGGCCAAGGCCGGCTTTATAATAGGCAATATTATTTTGAAAAACGTTCCGTATATGCTGCAGCCGTCAATAAAAGCTGCTTCCTCAAGCTCTTTTGGCACTGACTTAAGGAATCCCGTAAGTATAAACACATTCATGGGAATCGAAAAAGCAATATATGGTATCAAAAGCGCCCAGTAGGAATCCATCAGTTTTATCCTGTCCAGTACTATAAAAAGCGGTAAAAGTGCTGCATGAATAGGTATCATTATGCCAAGAAGGAATAATGACAGTGCAATATTATTGAACTTCCATTTCAATCTGGTTATGGCGTAGGCTGCCATAGCGCTTACAAGACCGGATACTGCTACAGTCACAACTGTATAAAAAACACTGTTCATAAAGTAGTTTAATAAATCTCCAGACAAGGCATTGACATAGTTTTCCCACCGCCATATCTTTGGCAGCCCTGCTACGTTGGTATAGAAAATCTCTGAATTATCCTTCAGTGAGAACAATACCATCCATATCAACGGATACACCTGTATCATCGCTACAATTACCAACAGCATCTGTAGGAACTTTTTTGACAGGTTTATTTTCTTAACCTTTTTGGGTTTTGTGATGTTTACTTCAATCATGTTTGCTTCAACCGTATTCACATTGTTCATATCAAATGCCCCCTATATTCCTGATGCCACATCTTCAGACTTTTTGAAAAAGGCTCTTACCACAAGGCTGATTATGAGGCATTCTATTACTATGAAAAAGGCTTGGGCACTGCCGTAACCGTATAATCCTTTTTTGAAGAGGTTTGCATACATCAGGGTTGAGGGAACCTCACTGGCGTGGAAAGGTCCCCCTCTGGTTATAATATACACAAGGTCGAAGGATCTTAAAGAACCTATGAGAGCAAAGGTAACACACACCTTCAATATTGGAGTCAGAAGCGGAAGTGTTATCTTGGTTGCCATATGCCAGCTGCTTGCACCATCTATGCTTGCAGCCTCATAAAGCTCTGTGGGTATTGATTTTATTCCCGCATACATGATTATCATATGATAGCCTATATACTGCCATACAGCAGGAATCACAGTGGTCATAAAAGCGGTTCTTTCATCCCCGGTCCAGCCAATCGCATATTGCCCCAGGCCTACGTACTCCAGGAGCTTGTTCAAAAGCCCGTGGTCCCCGTTGAACACCATCAGCCATAACTGGCCTATTACCATACTTGAAATTACTACAGGCAGGAAATACACCGTCCTGTAAAACTTCTCAAAGCGTACTCCTCTGGCCAATACCGCCGCGAGTATGAAAGCTATCGGCAGTTGTATGAATAGGGATGCACCTGCCAGCTTGAGAGAATTGAATATGGAATTGATAAAATGCTTATCTTCAAGAAATAGCTTTTTATAGTTGTCCAAGCCTATAAAATCCATAGCACCCATTCCGTTATACTGGAAGAGTCCATAATAGGCTGTGATAAATATAGGCATCAATACAATAATGCAATATATCAGAAGTGCCGGCAGCAGAAACACTGCTATTGATTTTCTGCTGTATAAAAATCTGTTCAATTTATCACCCCGATTGTTTAAAAAGGACTATCACTTAACAATACACTTACTAAGAGATAGTCCTTATATTAAAGTATCACTTTTCTAACTTGCTAATATATTCTTATTTTATGTTTTCCTGGTGAACCTTTACAAACTCTTCAGGTGTCATCTTATTTGCAAAGAGTGCCTGAACAGCTTCCAAGTGAGCTGCTGTAGCGCCTTCATCCAAGGATGTATCCCATGCAAGCACACTTGCGCTCTGGCTCTTAACCTGGTCTGCTATCTGCATTGTCAATGGATTGAGTTTGCTTAAGTCTATGTCGCCCTTCCAGCCTGAGAAGCCCATGCTGTTTTCAGCAGCAGCCTTACCCATTACTTCGTTGATATATTTACAGAACTCTGCTGACTCCTGCTTGTACTCTGTATTTGCGTTTACCCAGAAGGATTCTATGAAACCGCCTGCAAACTCTGTATCGCTTCCCTTACCTGCAACCAATGGAAGCTTTGCAGCAACAGCCTTGTCTTTTACTACTGAATCCTTGCCCGTGTATATATTGCCTGCATACCAACTGCCCATAAGCCTCATTGCTGCCTTGCCTGTAACAAATGCAGCATCCGCTTCATCATGGGAGGTAGCCAGTGCGTTCTTACCAAAGGCTCCTGCATCCACACGCTCCTGCACCTTTCTTGCTGCTTCTGCATATCCGGGATCATCAAATCCTCCGTTGCCGCTTATAAATGAGTTGATTTTTTCTGCTCCGACTTCTTTAAGAGCCAATGCTTCATAAACAAATGCTGCATTCCAGCCGTCCCTAGCCCCTACTACCATAGGGAGTATGCCCTTTGCTGAAAGCTTCTTACTTGCATCTAAGAGTTCATCATAGGTCTCAGGAACTTTGACTCCGTTTGCATCGAATATCTCTTTGTTGCAATAAAGCACCATGTTCCAGGAGAACATCGGAAGTGAATAAACTTTCCCATCATATGTGAATGCTGCTGTTGAGCCAGATACTATCTTATCCATAGTACCGTCTTTGAGGTATTCATCTAAAGGAAGCAGCTTGCCTGCCTCGACTAATTTCCTTGCCTTACCGCCGCCCCAGTAGTAGAACACGTCTACATCTGCGGAGTTACCTGCAAAAGCAGTGCTTATCTTTGTCTTAAAAGCTTCTGTTTCAAGAGTATCTGTCTCTATGACAACGTTTGTGTGTTCCTGCATATATTTTTCAACTGCCTGGGTATATATTTTCTTAAGATCGTTGGAGTCATTTGACCACTGGTGCCAAACCTTCAAAGTAACCTTTTCGTCCTTGACCTCACTTGGCTGCGCGCTGGTCTCAGTATTGGCCTTTGGTGCACAACCTGTCATTAACAGAGAGAATATTAAACTTAAGCATAAAAGGACAACAATAGTCTTTTTAACGGACTTTTTCATTAATAACGCTCCCCTCACATATCATTTTTAAGACTTTTTCTACGGCCGTACTTTTCTCATAACTTAATCGTACAGTATTGCACATATATTCTAAATTGAATATTTTTTTAAAAAAGGTAAAAATTTTGACTACTTTAAAGTACCCTTTCTATATTCATTAACTGATTTTCCGGTATACTTTTTAAAGCATAAACCGAAGTAATGGGAATCGCTAAAGCCGATCTGTTCCGATATCTCATAAGCCTTCAGACTTGTCTTGTCAAGGTACTCCAAGGCCTTGCATATTCTAAGCTTAAGCACATAGTCGGTTACATTTTCTCCCGCTTCAGATTTGAAAACCCTGCTCAAATAACTTTCATTTATATACATGCTTTTTGCTATGCCTTTTAAAGATAGATCCGGTTCACACAAATGCTCTGCAATGTATTTTTTTGCTTCCTCAACCAGCTGATTTGTCTTCTTCTCCTTGCCGGCCTGTATGTAATTTATGATTTCCCTTACAAAATATTGGAGCAGCTCCTCCATATCCTTCAGAGTGTCTATCTTGGATATTTCATTGAACACATCATAACCCTTGGGAAAAACCTGGGGGAGCTTTTTTCCCATTTCATTCAAAACGGTAATGCTTATTGTAACAACATTTGTACAAAGCAATCGTATTATTTGAATATCCAAAAAGCCTGTCCCTGAAATCCACAGAATATAGTTATGAATATATTCCCCTGCCTTATCCTCTATGCCGTTTTTGATAAATGCGGCAAATTCACTCCAATTTCCTTCCAATAAGTCAGAGTTTTCCTGCCTAAGATTATTCAACTCTTCAAAATGAATTGTCCTGTCATTGCCATATATTATCCGTGCTTTTACCGCCTCTTTTGCTTCTTTATAGGAAAGTGCTACACCCCTTATCCCAGTGTACCTGCCACCAACTCCTATTGTTACAGCACACTCAGTATCCTCTGATAGGATTGTATGTATTTTTCCTCTTAATGCTGAAATGTCATCTTCATCACTGCTCCCACCCATGAGCAGAATTATATCTCCATCATTTACACCAATACATGCATGGGGCTTTGTAAAAAGCTTTTCTGACTCACTTATTACCTTTGTCCTTAGCTCTCCCTTTTTTTCTTCATGTTCATTCAGGCAAAGCTTTGTATATAAACAAAATATCTCCCCTTCAACAAACTCAAGGTCGTACTTCATTAGTAACTCCGGTGTTTGCTTCTCTTCAACCTTCCCATGTATCAAATCCTTAAGGAAGTGCTCTTTTACAATAGGCAAACTATCACTAAGCTGGGTCCTGATATTGGATATCTCTCTTTCCTTCTCTCTTTGCTCAGTAATTTCTCTTTTCAGTTTGAGTATTACTTTAAGAACATCTTCGTTATTTACAGGCTTTAGAAGAAATTCAGTAACGCCCAGCTTTACCGCCCTCTGAGCATATTCAAATTCCCTGTGTCCTGTCATTATAATTATCCTGACCTGCGGATATTCCTCCCTGACCCTTTCAGAAAGCTCCAAACCATCCATAAAGGGCATACAAATATCAGTAAAGAGCACATCAGGCACATTATGCCTCATAAAATCCAGTGCAGACTTTCCTGAATTTGCTTCACCAAGGATCTCAAAGCCATTGGCTTCCCAATCCGTCCCCAATTTGATAAGAGCTCTGCCTAAATGCTCATCATCAACTATCATCACCTTAATTGACATTTAAATCCTCCTCCATTACAGGAATCTCAACTGTAACTTCTGTGCCTTCACTTGGCCTGCTCTCTATCCTTAGAGGGTTATCAATGTTGTAGTATATTGAAAGTCTTTGCTTGCAGCTGTATATGCCAAAGCCTCCATGAGTATTTTTTACATTGTTGTTCAGTACTTCACAGATCTTTTCCCCGGTCATGCCTATTCCGTTGTCCTTTATCTCAAATATCAAGGATTCCCCGGACCTATAGCCTTTAATGCTTAACAGCCCATTCCCCTCCTTGTACCTTAATCCGTGATGGACTGCATTCTCAACTATAGGCTGTAATAGCAGCTTCAATATCTTATAATCCATTATCTCCGGCTCGATATCATAATCCACTTCGTATTTGCCGTCATATCTAATGTCCAGAATATCCAAGTAGCTTTTTATGCAGTCAAGCTCTTCCTTTACCGTTATCATTTCGTTGCCGCTACTAAGGCTTGTCCTGTAAAAATCTCCAAGGCTGCGCGTGATTTTATATGCATTCTGACTATCACCCATAAGAGAGAGGGCACTTATGGCATCAAGTGTGTTATACAGAAAATGCGGCTTGATCTGAGCTTGTATCAGCTTAAGCTCGTTTTTCCGTTTTATTCTCTCTTCTTTCTTTACACTGGCTATAAGCTTTTCAATCTCCACAACCATTTTGTTGTAAACCTTCTTCAGTTGTATTATCTCATCATCCCTGTGCTCTTCAACCGGAATGACTGCAAACTCACCTTTTTCAGCACTCTTCATATAACCCTGCATTTTAGCAAGAGGTTGAGTTATCAGCTTTGTTATATATAAAGCACCGAAGGAAATAAAAAAGCTGTTGATCAATATTATCAAAAGAGCAATATAGCTGGCGCCCCTCAGTTCCTTGTATATTTCACTTAAGGGCATTACCCCGACTATTTTCCAATTTGAATACTTGGATGTAATAAAGCTTATAAGCATTTTTCTATTGCCAAAATTCCTGATTGTGTAACCGTGGTCATTTTGAAGCATGGGTATAAGATACTCTTCAAAGCTTCTATCCTCTTCTGTAGGATTTATTATATAATTGCCCTTAAAGTCCATAATAAAAAACTGGGATTTGTATTTCTTGCCTACATCAGCAAACTCCTCTTGTATAGTTTCCTCATTTACGTTGACTATCAAGGTAGCCAGCTTTTTCAATGTTGTCACGTCATTTATTACTCTCAGCAAAGAAATATAGTTGCTTCCGGAAGTGTTTTCAAGGATACCGGCACTGTTTGCTTCCCAAAGCAGTCCGCCTTGCAGCTTGACAATCTTATCATATACCGGTGACTCTTCAATATTATTGATTGCCAATTTGCTGACAGCCCTTGTTCCCATTGCGTAACGGTTGCTGTAGTTGTCAAAGACATAGGCGGAGGAGACAATATCACCTGAAAGGACTATATTAGCAAGATATTTATTAAGCACCCATTGGACTTGGGGGTCTATCCCGTCAGGTTCTACATTTCTTAAAGCATCCTGAATGGATTTATCATAAAAAACCAGGTTGGACAGCTGCTCTACATTCTGAAGCATGAACTCCAGGTTTTTGTCTATCGCCTCCAAGGTTTGCATAGATGTTGAACTTATTTCATCATCTACTTTCGCAGAAATAAGGGTATTGTAAAGGAGATAACTGATCAATAGAGATATGGACAGTACAAGAGCATAATATATTACTATTTTTGCACTTATCTTTAATCGCTGGTATTTATTTATCAAGTCTCCTACCGAATTCTTCATATCTCGAATACTCCCTTCATATATGTAAGTAAAATAACTTATTCTGCGACTATTTTAAGTATAAATTATCCATATTCTGACGTCAAACTTACTGTATCCAATGGAACTTCTAACCCTCATTCATCGTCTTATATGTGAATTCTAATTAAAGAGGGGGATTAAATGAAAAAAATGTTAATAATTACATTGGCATTAGTGCTTCTTGTTGCAGTATTCGCCGGATGTGCAAAAGCTTCTATACAGCCAGAAACTCCAGCTCCACAACCAACTATAGCTGCTGAGCAAAATACTCCGCCAAGCCCTGAACCATCAGCTAAGATTGCTGCAGACGGGGTCGATGTGCAAGGTAAACTTAATGGCAGAATTGATAATAACTCAGTTGAAATCGAGATAAATCCTGAGGATACTCTGGCTTTTAGAGTAACAGATGTACTTAATCAGCTCGATGATATAAAAGATGGGGATATGGTCAAATTCTCATATGAAGCAAATGAGAATGGTCAATTGAATATCACCAAAATCGAAAAATTGAAGTAAAGCAAAAAGAGATGCACTAAGTTCGCATCTCTTTTTCGTTACTTCATTACATAATATGGTATTATAGTCATATAAATATTTGAATGTCTTTGAAACGGAGGGGTATGTACTTTGTTTGAAAATTACATATATGAAAATATAAAAAAACTTAAAGGTACAGTAGGTATATACTACAAAGACCTCATAACAGGTCTTACCCTATCTCATAATGACAATAAAGGTATTATATCAGCCAGCATGATAAAGGTACCTATCCTGGTTGAGGCATTTCATCAAATGGAAAAGAAAACAATTTCTAAAAATGATGTGCTGACATTATCTGAAAATGATAAGCAGCCCTCCTGTGGCGCCCTTGCATATATGCACAGCGGATTGGAAGTGACAATAGAAGACCTATGTAATCTTATGATTATTTTGAGCGATAATACCGCTACTAATATCCTGATAAAGCATTTGGGCTTTGACAATATCAATGGATATATGCAAGAATTAGGCTTAAAAAACACAATTCTTGGACGTCTTCTTTTTGATGAAGAAGCGGATAAGCGGGGAGAAAGAAATATTATATCTGCTAAAGATATAGGCATGTTATTTGAACTGATGTGGCAGGAAAAGCTGGTTTCCCCTGCCGCAAGCAGACAGATGCTTGATATACTAAAGCTGCAGCAATTGAATCACAAGATCCCCGCAAGGCTAGGGGAAGAAGTTGTAATTGCACATAAAACAGGAGAGGATACAGGAATAACCCATGATGCAGGTATTATTTATGCCTCCAGGCCTTTTATACTTTGTGTGCTTTCAGAAGAGACGGATGTCGTAGAAACCAATAATTTTATCAGTACCTTGGCACATCAGGCATTATATTACCACAAGCCCCAACAATTTTGAAAAATCTACTGCTTGCACAGGAGTAACAATTGCACCCCTCAGGTCCTCCAGTTGTATACCCAAGCCTTCAACGTTGGAGTCACTCAAATCAACTCCAGACAGGCTTGTTCCTGACATCTGGCTCAGCTTGAAACTACACTTCCTGAACTGCACCTTGTCAAAATGGCTGTTTTGGAAATTGCTATTTTCAAAAATACTTTCTTCTAGTATCACTCTTTTCATATGAACATAACTCATTAAAGCAAATTTGCCATTGCATTGTTCCATGTAGGTATTCTGGATAGTGGCATCGCTTAGATTCAGACCCATAAGCTTACAGTTAATAAACTCAGTCCTGTGAATAATCGCCCCACTGAAATCTGCATTTGATAAATCGCAGTTCTCTAATCTCACATCAGTAAGCTCCACTGAGTTCAATGCTACAGCTTTAAACTCCACGTTTTTTAAAATTACTCCTTCAAAACATACATGCTTAGCCCCCTGATCATCAATTTTACAGTCTGATATGCAGCCATCCTTAAAACTGTCTTCATCTTCAATATCAGTAACTTCAATATGAATATTTTCAATTCCCTTTACAAACTTTGGCTTTATTATCTTAAGTTCATCTTGCTTGTTTTCCATTGTACTTTCTCCTCATGCTTTTAATTTCTAATCATATTATACTATGCTTATGGTAAAGTTGAACAATAATGAGTGCCAGACACCTCCATAAGAAATTCTAAATGCAATTTCTGCAATATGTTCTTTTTATTCGGTGTCTGGCACTTATTACTCTTCTATCCAAAGAGGAATTTCTACATTTACCTTGAATAAATCCCCATCAATCTCTATTTTGAACCTTCCCCCCTGCAGGGTTGTCAGGCTTTGTGCAATAGAAAGCCCCAAACCTGAGCCTTCAGTGGTTCTAGCTACATCTCCTCGTACAAAACGTTCGGTCAATTGTTCCGGCGGGATATCCAATGGAAAAGCAGATATGTTCTTTATCGTCAATGAACCATACTCATTACCATCTGCTAAATTGATATATACTCTTGATTGAGGCATTGAGTACTTTATAACGTTGGAGAGCAGGTTTTCAATAATACGCCACATTTGTTTCCCATCAGCATATATATAAGTATTCTTTTCTTCAGCATTAATTCTAATATCCAACCCAGCCTTCTTGATTTTTTCCTGATACTCGCCACAGGCTTGCATGACAAGCTCATGTAGATCTACTTTCTCCGCATTGACTTGCAGGTTGCCACTAGAAGCCTTACTTGCTTCCACCAAATCCTCAACAAGCTGCTTTAGCCTCTCAGACTTCTCTTCCAAAATTATTACATACTCATCTGCCTTTTGATTATTCAAATCCTCATTTTTAAGCAGACCTACATAATTTACTATAGAAGTCAGCGGCGTTTTCAAATCATGGGATACATTTGTTATTAGCTCTGTTTTCATTCGCTCCCCTTTTACCGCCTCAGCAACTGCTTTTTTCAGTCCTCCTTGTATATTCTTGATGTCCTCGGCAAAGCTTGAGAAGGTTACCGATATTTCAGAGTTATTCAATGTATAATCTAAATTACCTGAAGAGATTTCCTTTGCTGCCTTCATTATCTGTGACAGGGACCATAGAGACTTTGCTGCGAAATAAACAGCCGCAGCATTAAAGACCAGAAACAGACTGAATACTATGGGTATTTGAAAATCCCTGCTTATGTGTGTCCCTGCAGCAAAGAAAACTCCGTTTATAAGTCCATACCCCAGAAGCAAGAGCAATATTGCTGACCTGAAGAGTTTTCCTTCAAAACATAACTTGGAAAACACTTTGAATTTCTTATATAAAACAACAATTAATGTATTCTTAAAAACCCTCCCACCTTTGATTTGTCTGATCATAGATAATACATACGATATGCCGATAAATGCATCCGCACTTAGCACTACTAATGGAATTATCCACGATATTATCAAGTTTGGTTCAGAGCTTCCCACCGATATTGTCATTGATAAGAAAGCTGCAATTAAAACCAATAATGTATGCACATCGGTGTACATCCCATCAATCTTTGAGAAAACTATCTCCCCACCTCTTTCCTTACGCCCGGCAACAGAACCGAGATATATTGCAGCAATAGTTAACAGAACCAGTGATGCAATCAGTACTATGTATGCATATGATGACATTGCTGCCAATTCTATTTTATATTGACTGTAACTGTCTACAATATCTTTGTTTAGTAGCAAGAATATGCCGCTTCCAATTGCACATAAAAAGCACAGCCAAATTAATATTACCGCTGCAGCCTTTGTTCCCATAGAATATTTAATATTTCTCAATTTTATATCCAATACCCCACACCACCTTCAAATATTTCGGTTCCTTCGGGTTGATTTCTATTTTTTCTCTAATGCGTCTTATATGCACCGCAACTGTGTTTTCTGCTGAATATGAGGGCTCGTTCCATACATTTTCATATATTTGGTCAATAGAAAACACATGTCCCATATTTTTCATAAGAAACATTAAAATACCGTATTCAGTGGCAGTGAGCCTGATGAGCTCTCCATCCACGCTAAGTTCCTTAGCTTCCAAATCTAGCTCCAAGCTGCCTGTTTTCAGAACACTGCTTTTTTGAACCATACTGCCAAGAGCAGTATAACGCCTCATTTGAGATTTTACTCTAGCCATAAGCTCCAATGGATTGAAGGGCTTGGTAACATAATCGTCCGCACCGAAGTTTAAGCCGGCAATCTTATCCGTATCCTCCGACTTTGCTGATAAAATTATAATAGGAATATTCTGTTCTTCCCGTATCTTAATCGTCGCTGACAATCCGTCCAATTCAGGCATCATTATATCTAGCAGGATAAGATGGATCTTTTGATCCTCTATGGCCTTGAGCGCCTGTATTCCGTTGTACGCCTTTACTACACCGTAGTTTTCCTGCTTCAGATATATCTCCAGTGCATCAGCTATAGCCTTATCATCGTCGCATACCAATACATTCAACTTATCCATAGGGTCTGCCCTCCAATGCTTTCTTGTTATTGTTCATACAAATCACCTGCCTTTATATAAATATTAGCAGGCAAATGTGACAAAACACTTGGTAAAAATCTTACGACTTTCTTAAGATTGAATATTACACATTAAGAAATAGCCCATAACACTTTTTAACTTCTGGTTATAATGTGATTCTACCAATATGTAAAACCAAATTCAAATTTTTAACTTTTTCTGCTCCTATAAAAATACAAATGCGCTGGTAAGGCCTCTCAATATCCTCAACCAACGCACTAATTATTATAAACTATTTCATATATACTACAACAACTAAACTTCTGAAATTATTATCCCTATAAGTCCTGGTCCTGTATGCACTACTAGTACAGGGCTTATCTGTGTGAAAACTGTTTCTTTTATATTTTTTAGTTCCTTAACTTTTTTTAATAAATCTTGTGCTTCCAAAAAGGCATCTCCATGGGCTATTGCAACATTAATCAGTCTTTCCTTTGCTTTCTCTTTTATTATTTCAAGCAATTCTTCAATAGACCTGCTTCGCCCTCTAACCTTTTTATAGCTAAAGTACACACCATCTTCATTTATAGATATAATTGGCTTAATATTCAGCAGCTCTCCTATTGTGCCCTCAACCTTGCCGATGCGCCCGCCTTTTTTTAAATATTCCAGTGTCTGCACTACATAGTAAATCTCTGTTTTCTTAAGCACCGCTTTTATTCTGTCTATTGTCTTTTCAAAATCATTTGTTTTTTCTAATTCCTTTGCGCCCTCTATTATGGCAAACCCAGCGCCCATTGAAAGTGACTTCGAGTCAATTATTTCAAAAGACAAACCCTCAAAGCTATCTGCAATATTTCTTATCATATTCATAGTTCCGCTTATTCCACTGGATATAGTTACTATTATTACATTGGTATAACCCTCTTGTTTTAACTGATTAAAAAGGTCCATTGAATCTTGCGGAGAAGGCAGTGATGTAGTTGGTATTTCTTCTTTGAACCTTAAGTATATTTCCTCAGGTGTAATATCAACTCTATCCCTATATTCTCCATCGGTGTATATGACTCTAAGCGGCAAAATTCTAATGTTGTATCTCTTTATCGTCTCTAACGTCAAATCACTGGTAGAATCAGAAACAATGGCAATCTTGGCCATGCTATCACTCCTTATTTATTAATCTATAATTATCGAACTTTGTCTTAATCTAACATTTGAGTTTAATTATACATTATATGTATTATCTTATCCAATAAATTTTCAGAATATTAATAAATCTATGTATACCAGTACATATAGAACAAGGCTTACTTAACAAAATACCCTCTGCTTTATCTCCAGCAGAGGGTGTCATACCTTTTTTCATTATAGTTTTACCTATAATTCTCTTCAAACCAACCGACTATAGTCTCTATTCCATCCATATCAGAGCTATCCGTAAGGCTAAAGCTTCTTACTGCACCATCCAATATGCTTATATCTACAGCGATAGACCCTTTATCTTCCCCCACTATTATTGTTCCAACTTTATGAGGGTTATCCATATCCTTGTAAGACATCCCTCTAGTATTCAGATTGCCTCCAATAGACCTTACATCATCGCACTCAACCATGCCGTTTATTTTATCTTCTACTGTATTTAGAACATCTTCAAAGTCTTTTGTATTAAAACTGCTCATAACTGATAAACCCCTTTCTTCTGTGATAGTCTTATATTCTAGAAGTTTATCCATAGTTGTCAGCTTAATACCTTTGTAATCATACAAATCCAGCCTGCAGCTTAAAATTATTGCAATAAGGCATAATCTGGAATATGCTTCTAGTATTATTTAGAACTAATGATAGATAATATTAATGTTAATATAATAATCGGATAAGCGGAGGTGTGAAAATGCAGCAAAACAATGCAAAACAAGGCATTCAGGATGTATATGACCGTCTGGTAACTTGTATGGACACCCTAAATCAGGCCTTTGATTCAGCAGAGAAGGAAGACAATAAACAACGTATTAAGAATACTTTGGGCGCTGTTGACAATACAATAGAAATTACTAATAATGCACTTGCAAATTATAGAGATTAAATAGCAAACAGGGAAGATTATGATAAAAGCTCAATGGTGCCAGCACCATTGAGCTTTCGCATACTTATTCTATAAAAGTAAAGTTACTTATATCTTCCAACTTGTAGGGCTTTTTAACTAACTTCTTTGATTGTGTCCATTCAAATACGCTGGTAAAGCTTTCCTTTGTGATCTTCTGGGCCTTAGTATATTTTACTCCACCACTTAAATAACCTTGTATCGCTTCGGGAAAACCGTATTGCGTCAAGACCTGGCTATATTTTGGAACTGATGCCATTACTTGTTGAATATCCGCATTAGTCAACTAGCTGAATAGTATTATTGAAAGGAATATCTTACTGTTTCTTATCAATTAAATCTCTCCCTACGCATACTATGTTTACTACATATTACCATATACTATAGTCATATCATAGGCTTCAATGTTAACCAATATACATTCTCATTCTGTTCTTTTATGTAAAACAGTTAACCCAGACTCTAATTTTGAGTAAATAAAAACCCCTTAAACAGTCATCCTGTTCAAGGGGTAAAATATGCACCAATTAGAGAATTGTGATATTTTCTGCCTGTGGTCCTTTTGGTCCGCTAGCTACGTTATAAGAAACCTTCTGACCTTCTTGAAGTGATTTGTAACCTTCTGAATTTATCTGGGAAAAATGTGCAAAAACATCTGTTCCATCTTCTCCTGTGATAAATCCATAACCTTTTTCTCCGTTAAACCATTTTACTGTTCCATTCATACTATTTGTACCTCCAAAATTTTATTACTTAAACTCTTTGTAATAACTCACCAATAGAATTTTCATATTAATATACTATATTTTTAGCATTAACTGAAATATATATGTGTTACATTATTTACTAATTATTTAAGCTACACTTAATAATGTCATACTTTGCAATAAATAGCAAGCTGTTTTAGTATATTATTATAATGAATCTTGTTTTAAGCAATAAAAAACCCCTTAAATAGTTATCCTACTTAAGGGGTAAAATATGCACCAATTAGAGAATTGTGATATTTTCTGCCTGTGGTCCTTTTGGTCCGCTAGCTACGTTATAAGAAACCTTCTGA